>Ga0065705_10001786_pt1 | contig 97540 bp, 84 predicted proteins | sample SwibulcommuniRL2_FD_59092 | JGI IMG/M metagenome (GOLD analysis project Ga0065705, IMG submission 59092) | Bulk soil microbial communities from switchgrass field near Rose Lake, East Lansing, Michigan, USA - RL2 Bulk Soil v2 (version 2) | ecosystem: Environmental > Terrestrial > Soil >...
CTCTCCACGATTCGGCGTGCGAACCGGATTGTCGTCATCGAAAATGGAAAGATCACGGAGCAAGGCACGCATGCCGAGTTGCTCCGGCTTGGCGGACACTATTATCGACTGTACACACAGCAGTTCCGCCATCAATTGGAAACACAATATGGATTAGCAGAGGCAGTAGGCATCGAGGAAAAAGAACAAGAACCCGAAGCCTTAGCTGCTGATTGACCATCCCCTGCCCTCCCTAAATCCGACAGCATTTCGTCGGATTTAGGGAGGGTGACCAACGGTCAGATGGGGCAGGAGAAGAGCATGAAAACTGAATATTTAATGTTCACGGAAGGAATGATTCCCGAAGCAGGAAAGCTTCTGGCTCAGAGACACGCCGCCAATCGTTCAAAATTCCCATTGTTACCCGCACGGTTTGCGGATCCGCAGATTGCAACCAAGGCCATTGAGACGTTGTGGCAAAAGAAACTCAAAAATGGATACGCAGCTCTGTGCGATGGCAAATTAATTGCCTATCTACTTGGCGAACTGGCTATGCAGGACTGGGGCCGTTGTGGCTATGTGTACTTGCCAGGATATGCGCTGGCCGAAGGCGAGAACACAGCCGTCCTTCAAGATTTATATGCCTTGCTCGGCGATGACTGGGTGAAAAAGGGATGCTTCAATCATTATCTCTACATCTCTGCAGCAGATGCGGATGTGATCGCAGCACTGTTTGATCTTGGGTTCGGTAAGGAGCGTGTGGATGCTCTCATGGACTTCCGCTCATTGAGCATTCCTGACCTGGAAGAACCTGCGGGAGTAACAATCCGCAGGGCAGGCACCGGCGATAATGCTCACATCGGCAGCCTCTCGAATGTGATCTTCCGCGCACTTGCGAAGGCACCCTATTGGCACCCCACCGTCCCTGAAGATTGGGAGGATCTGCGTGAGGGCTGGTCTGAACTCGCTGACGATAAGGAGTGGACTGTCTGGCTGGCGCTGGAAAATGAAGAGGCGTTGGGAACGATCGGTTTTCGTCCCGAGTTGGAAGAGGCTACTCAGATGCTTGCCTCGGCGCGGACAATCTATTTGAGCGTCGCAGCGACCAAGCCCCAGGCCCGCGGCCGCGGCATCAATACCGTCCTCACCTGGCGTGGACTTGAACAGGTTCGTCAGGAAGGCTATGAAATCTGTTATACAAATTGGATCAGCCCCAACCTCCTGGCTTCCCGTTTCTGGCCCCGCTTTGGTTTCAAGGATGTGGCCTATCGCCTGGCCAAGAAGGTCAACCCGATGATCGCCTGGGCGAAGGATGAATAAGCCCCAGCCCTCCCCAAATCTGGCATAAGATTTTCGATCTCAAAGAGAATTCTCAAAGTCGTATTTGGGGAGGGTGACCCAAGGTTGGGAGGGGCAGAAAGGAAAATATCATGAACAAGCATCATTTATTAGTACGCTATGACAAAGACCTGCGCTTACGGATCATTTATCCAGAAGCACGCAAGGAAATTACAAACGATGTTGTGCGATTTATTCGTAAATCACCCGGAATGAATTTCGTTGGGTTTACATTTGCAAATGAACGTCAACTTGACCACGTGATCGATAAGGAACTGGAATATTTTGCACCGATGAACCAACCCTTCACGTGGAAAGTCTATGAACATGATTTCCTGCCAAGCATGGAGGCAAAACTGTCATCGCGTGGTTTTGTCAGCGATGGCGGAGAGGCTGTCATGGTGCTCGATGTAAAGAATGCACCGGGTTCCCTCTTCCAGCCTGTTAGTACCGATATCCGCCGCATCGACACACTTGAAGGTCTAAGGGATGTCATTCACGTTCTGGACAAGGTCTGGGGCGGGCACAATATCTGGGTCAATGACCGACTCGGTAACCATCTGCAAATCCCCGGCTACCTGAGCGTGTACGTTGCCTACGTGGAGGATCAACCTGCCTCCATCGCCTGGACATATTTCCCGCGTGGTCACTTCGCCACCTTGTTTGCCGGGTCTACAATCGCTGAATATCGCAAGCAGGGACTGTACACCAGTCTGCTCTCGACAAGATTAAAAGAGATCCGTGAACGCGGATATCGATTTGCTGTCGTGGAAGCTGGAGCGATGAGCAAGCCCATCGTCGCCAGGCACGGCTTCCAGCAATTGACCACTCTTTACGATTACGAGTGGAAAAGAAATTGATCCCCACACAGCCCGCCGAAGGCAGGCATGGAAGGGGCAAAAAACAAAAAGTGACAGTCGCACTGATGTGGCTGTCACTTTTCTATAAACTATGATTTGTTTTTCACCGTCGATCTGACTTTTTTATAGGGTCGGAAGTATTCATCCGTGTATCCTGCAACCAACCACATAAACCCTGCAAGCAGGCTGGCGATGATCCATTTCAGCAATGTGCCCATTTTTACTCCATCATGTGTTTTTTGGTTTTTCCAATGAGGACTATTCTTGTCCTCTATATACATGACGGAGATTCGCAGAAAGGTTACGAAACTGAACTTACAGTTATGAAAAACGAATAACGAGTAGAGTCTGAATTGGAAGTCAGGATTACACGATCCTGATAAAGGAGTCAACGACTCTTGGGTCAAAGTGACTGCCAGCCAGGAACGGATATACTCCAAAGTCTTTTCCACAGTCCAGGCTTTGCGATAAGGGCAATCGGAAAGCAAGGCACCCCATACATCTGCCACCGCGAAGATGCGCGCCTCCAGCGGAATCTGTTCCCCTCGTAGACCCAGGGGGTATACCAGGATATTTACAACAAGTAGAGGGGTCGCTGCGAAGAATGCAAAGATCAGCGTTAGTTTGGGTGTTAACTTTAGGTCCAGCACACTCGCTTTTTGATGTTCACATGAATGCAATCATGCAGAGTGTTACTGGCAAGCGACAAATTGTATTTCCTTTACTGACAGATGCTTTACAATCTCATTTCTCAATTTTCCCTCTCTTGATCTGATCCCTGCACAGCGTTGCCGTTGATAACGCCTTCCCGCACTGCAAAGGTGATCAGTTCCGCCCGGTTGTGTAGATCAAGCTTTTTCATCACGGAGGCGGAGCAACGTTCCACAGTGCGTACGCTCAGCGATAGTTGTCTGCCGATCTCCTTGTTGGTGTAACCCTTGGCCACCAGATAGACAACCTGATGTTCACGCTGTGAAAGCGGTTCATGGCGGGCAGAGCTTCCCTTTTTGATTTGCTGCAAATACCGATTGAGTGAACGGGAGGCCGCCGTGGTACTGCTGGAGATATAGTCCAATACCCAGGCCCCAAGCGCCTCGAAGAAGTTGGTTTCCTCGCTTTGAGGATTACTGGCCCGGACGGCAAGGATATCCTGAAGCCGTTCCGTGATCGCTATGCTCTCCTGCCCGGCGTTCTGCATGGAAGCCTGGAGCAGGTTCCCAACCAGCCGCCCCATCCGTTCGACCTCGGCATGGATGGATAGCAGCGTCGCCCCTCTGGGATCATCGGGGCCGAATTGTTCGGTTAGCTCTTCAAGCTGTGCGCTGACCTTTGCAAGTGGATTATTCAGTTCATGGATCAGGATGGCTGCCAGATTATCCAGCGAAGGTGAAAACCTGGTTATGGGCCTTATCTGCTCGACTAATAACGTCAGTTGCTGGTTGCGAATGCGCAGCGCCGTCTCCACCCGTTTACGCTCAATGGCACGCTGCAATGCCGGCACTAGAAATTCACCGTCCAGCTCTTCCTTTATGAAATAATCCTGTGCACCTGACCGCATTGCCTGCAGGGCAAACCGTTCATCCTCTGTGCTGGCCAGCACCACCACGGGCAGACAAATGGCATGGGGATAGATATCGGTAAACGTCTCCAGTCCCTGACTATCGGGCAGCGATAGATCGAGTAACACCAGGTCGAAGGGCTCCAGGCGCAAGAATTCTTTAGCTTCTGCCAGGCTTGCGATGTTTTCCCACGTAAAATGGACAGAGGCGACATCATTTACCAGTGTGCGGATCAGGCGAGCATCTTGAGGTTTGTCTTCCACCAATAGCGCGTGAATGGTTCCGTTTAGGGTCATTTCCAATAGTGCCTATACGTATACTCTATTCCTGCCTCATACGCTTCCGTACAAGCCGACAAGAATATGGCGGAAAACCGCCATCACCGATCTGAGATGACCAATCTGAAGATACTGTCCTGACCGGGAATACTCATCATTTCGAGGGGATCATCTCGATCTGTCCTTGTCGCAGGCAGCGTTCAAAATCAGGGATGGTAGCGCCGAGGGCTCGCCTGCCTTCTTCCTGCTCCACCGGCGTCGCGGATATCCAGAGGCAATATTCATTATTCTCCAGCCCCTGCTTGAAATAGGGTAGCGGAACTTCGAGCAGATCTGCCTGAGTTTCGTAAAACAGGCAAAAGTGACTCCGCCACGGCATATGTTCCAGTTCATCCAGTTCTGATGGCCGAGATTCAGTATCCATTCAATGACCTCCTACCAGACAGGCATACCTATTGCTTTTGTCTATCGCTTGATATTTATTGAAGGATCAGCACTCACGCATTGTTTCCCCGCTGCATCGTCTCAGGAGTAATATGCTCGAATGGCACTAGCACTATACAACTTTTAAAGCACAAAATCAAGCGATTTAGTTCCCTCAATTCCAAGGTATATACTGCGGCGGTGATAAGCCTACTTCCCAGTCCAAAGAGAGGGAAGTAGGCTTTCGCTCTCTACACCGCGCATTCCTGGAGATATGACGCGGCAAACGGGACCCAGAGAAGCGATAACGCTTCAGATCCGAAGATTTAGGTTCCTCTTAGGAATGAAAAGCGAATTGCAGAGGTCACGATTTTATGATGGGCTATCCATCCGGTAGTTTATCCATCCCCAGCTTCCTGGCAAGCTCAGTCAGCGCTTGATGCTCAGCACAGTTGATGAGCCCTTTTTTCTCAAGCAGACACAGGGCTCGTTCAAGCTCAGAAAATCTCATAAATACCCAGCCCTGCTGGAGCATCCCCTCAAGTGCGAGGTAAGAGGAAGAGTTTTCCATTCAAATGAGATGCTGGATAGCTTACTACTTGAAATATGACAAATGTCATCCGAATTCACGAAGAATATAACTTACGGGATCAGCGGATATCCTTATAATCATGGGTAAGAAAGCAGGGGCGAGCTGAACAACTTAGAATATTGCAGATCATTACTCCCCACCGATCCCTCATCAAGCTCAACACCGTTCATGCCTACTCAACTACAGTCTCGCCCTTGCCCTTCGCCAGGTCATGACAATCAATATGATATCAACCTCCCCTGTCATGCTAAAGCCGCCCGTAGGATGGGCGGCTTTTTCTTTTGATCGTCATTTAGGGTTGATCATCAAACTCGGGGGAGATCGGCGGTCCTCATCGAATGAGAGGGATATCCAATGGCAGAGAACGTGGAGTCGGCGGTTGGCTCGATCACGAGCTTAATAGCCGTCCTAACCTTATCCTCGATATTGACATCTGCGAACTCGGGGACGCAGGTCACAAAGATGCCATCATTCTTGAGATAGGTCGTCGCCAGGACCAGGGCTTTTATCGCCTGGTTGACCGCACCAGCGCCAATGGCCTGCACTTCGGCGCGGTGATGTTCGCGGACGATGCCTGCAATTGCACCGGCAACCGCAGAGGTACGTGAGGTCGCAGAAACCTTGATCAAATCCATTGTGAGCCTCCTAACAGTAAGTGTGAGTCTTTGCGATTTCATTGTTACATCATGTTGAAGTTCTGCCATCTCATCCCGCAAAGTTGGATGATTCTGTAAGGTCATTGTAAGAGACAAAGATTAAGAGAACAATAGATGTAGACGTGAATGGTTTAGACATTTGTACTGAGTTTGGAGTTTGTGTATTTGGGTGGACACTCACTTTTTATTTCTTTTTGGAGAGCAGCTTGATCATGTTCCAAGCAAGTAAGTGTCTCATCTTCCCTTGATTGTCTTATAATAAAGAGGTCAATGGAAAGCCTCATGTTGATGGTTTTCCAACCCCGCCTTATCAAGGAGAATAGAATGGCATACTCATTGGATACAAAAGTTGGTGATATTTTGAAGGACACGCACGCCGTGGAAATTTTGGAACGACACGTGCCCGGCATCTCCAAGAACCCCATGCTCGGACTGGCAAAAGGGATGACACTAAAGTCCATCCTCGCCATGCCGCAAGCCAAACAGGCCGGCCTGACCGAAGATATGGTCTCAAAAGTACTGACCGAGATCAACGCTCGCAAGTAATCAGTGGTGAGAGAATGGTAGGTAGGGATGAGTCTTCCCATTCGGCGAGACAGCCTGGCTCTCACACATTCTGATCGGAGAAGTGGGTGTGCTCTAAATAGCGACTCGCCCCTACCTGTCCATTTCATCTTTCTGGTTTCAAGTTTTTTCTGCTCTCAAGCAGAGTCCCGCCCACTCGCTACGCAAACCGTTAGATACTATGAGTAGAAAAAAGGGGTCGTTTCTGCTAAGCTTCAAATACAAGAGAAATTGGATTACTATTTTTCTCATCAAAAATGTTGGCAACGATCAAAAAATAAATCCTATTGGGCGGTAAAAAAGAGGCGGCCTCCACTTGGCGTGGGTGACGCAATCGGCTAGACGATATCTGCACTAAACATGTCCATTTGAAATGAAAGATATGAACATGAAATTTCTTGATGACACAAGAATAACCAACGATCCCTATCCCGAGCTACGGGAAGTACTTAATAGCTTTGTGAATGCAATAAAAGCAGAATTAGCAGAAAACCTGATTGGCGTGTATCTTGTTGGTTCACTTGCTTCCGGTGATTTCGATTTAGATAGTGACGTAGACTTTTTGGTAGTGACAAACACTGAATTAACTGAAACAAATAGAAACCCTCTTCAAGAGATCCAGATAAAAATTCATGACATTGATTGTTATCCTGCCAAACATTTGGAAGGATCGTATATAAGTATCGCTGACCTAAACAATTGGCGTACAGTAGGAGAAAAGAAACTATATTATTTTGATAATGGTAGCACCACATTGGAACAGTCAATTCATGATAACCAATGGCATGTTCGTTGGATTCTTCGAGAGCGCGGAATTACATTAATTGGTCAAAAGGCTGAGACAATCATGCAATCAATCCCTTTATATGAATTATCTAACGAAATAAAAACGGTTATGCTCCAAGTCATGAAGCTATTCGAAGATGAAATAGATCGCCCTCTTAGTTTTTTTAACTCCAGATTTGGCCAGTCCTTTGCTGTTTTGACATATTGCCGAATGTTGCATACTCTTCGTACGGGGACCGTGCAGTCAAAAAAGGCTGCCGTGAAATGGGCTAAACAATTTGTAGAACCTGAATGGGTAAAAATTATTGACCAGGCGTGGCATGAACGGGAAGGTGTTCGATTTGGAATAAAAATAGGTCAGCCAGCGGATCGAACATTACTTTATGAAACGCTAGAATTCATAAAACATGCTGTTGCGCAAATTGATAATATTGAGGTTTGACTGAGTTAAGGGACAGACCCCTGGGAGTAGTCCACATCCTGTGTGAACTGTTCCTGGGTTAGTGGCGTGATATAGCTAACCCATATCTTGCAGTTTTCAGCGAAATGATAATCGTAGAAATGGCGAAAGGCATTTGCATTCATAGCGTCACTTACTCTTCTGTACACAATTAAAATTATTACATTACAGCATGGACGTAGTCGGCAATGATCGCTTCAAAAACTCGAGTGTTCGTTCCCAAGCCATGGACGCCGCGGCGGGGTCGTATTTGGGGCGATCCTCTTCCATGAACCCATGAGCAGTTCCCGAATAGAGGTGCAAGGTCACGTCGGCGCCGGCGGCCTTCAGGTTTTGTTCCATCTCCTTCGCTTTGTCAAAAGGATACCACTCATCCGTTTCAGCAGAATGCCCCAGCACTTTTGATTTCATTTCGCTGAAACCCAGGCTATAGCCGCCATAAAACAAAACTGTGGCAGCAACATCCGCCTCGTTTGCCGCAGTGATCACCGCCCAATCAGTGCCATCGAAAGGCCCACGATGCCAACAGGCTTGTCCGTTCGAAGGGATGCAAGATGAGAGCACCCTAGATGCTGATCGCCACGCGGTTGCGACCTTTATGTTTGGCAACGTACATTGCCTGATCTGCCCGGGCAATCAGGGTTTCCAATTCAATGGTGTTTTCATCTCTTCTTGAAACCCCAATGCTAACGGTGATATGCAAATCCTGATCCGAAATTCTTATGGGCGTCTTTTCAACGGCCTCCCGCAATCGGTCAGCGACCTGCATGGCTGTATCTGAATCCGTTTCAGGGAGAAAGATGACAACTTCCTCGCCGCCGTACCTTCCGATCAGGTCAACCTCGCGCACAGAACGTTTACAGCACTCCGCAAACTCTCGCACGACTTGGTCACCGATGGGATGACCATAGTTGTCATTGATCTGCTTAAAATGATCGAGGTCCAGCATCAGACAACAGAAGGGGCGGTTCATACGCTGTGATCGTGCAAATTCAATTCTGCCTAACTCGAAGAGACTGCGCCGATTGCTTAAGCCTGTCAGAGGGTCAGTTAACGCCAGGCTTTGTACCTCCTGGAACAGACTGGCACGTTTCAGAGCACTGGCAACTTGCTGTGCAAAAGTAGACATTACGGACAGATCCGCTTCGGTGAGGAACTGGCTCCATATCCATATGATCCCCAGCAGGCTCTCCTCGAATACCAATGGTATCCGCAAATAGGTGGTTGCAGTCGCAACGTTCCTTGCAGGCTCGTTTCCTGGAAGCGCCCTTGCGTGCCAGGCGGGAAAAAATAACTGCATTTGCTCGTCAGGCTGAGTGATAAGGGCAGGTTTAAGGAAATCGTCAGCCTTTTGGGTGGCTTTCAAATTCTCAGGAAAAAACGTGGACCCAAGGAAGGGAGAACCAATATTGCGTTCCAGTCGTTCAAGGGTCTCTGTCTGCATGGATGTATATTTGATCGTGAATGACTTTTGATCGCTGTTACGCAGCGCCATGGCGCAGGTCAGCCCAATCTTATTCAGTTCGTTCCCCATGATTCGAATGATTTCATCCTGGCTCATTGCCTTTTGCATATGGGTGGTAATGTGAGCCAGTGCATTGATTAACTCATTGGAATGAGCTAGTTGATCGAGCCAGCGGTGTTCAGCGGCAGTTGCACGCAATTGTTCAATTGCAGTGGCCAGTTGACCCGCCAGTGTTCCCAGCAGGGATTCATCGTCCACTGAAAAAGCTTCGGTTCTTGTACTTTCAGTATTGATGACCCCTAAAATCCTATCTTTGAACTTGATGGGGACACAAAGTTCAGAAGCGGTGCGCTGGTCAATATCAACATAATTCTGGGTGGCTTTTATAGTGCCAATCCGAATGGGATGGCCGGTTTGGGCGACCTGTCCGGTGATCCCCTGGCCGACTGGAATATCATGTAGCTGTAGATGATGGTCAAATGTAAATTGATAGGAAGGATGTGGCCGCAAGACCCCCTTCTCCTCAATGATAAGGAGCACACCAAAATTATCTGGGAACAAATTTTCGCCAATGATTGTAGTTGTACATTCGATCAATTGGTCAATGTTGCTTACCTGGGTTGCCACCGTGGCAACTTCATGCAACACCGTCAATTGTTCGATCCGTTTTTGTGCATCTGCCAAGAATTGGGTTTTCGATAAAGCCAGAGCGGTCTGTCGCGCCTCACTCAGCGCCAGTTGCTCCGTCTGACGCTCAATTTGCTCCAGGTCATATTTGCTGATGAGATTGGCGAGAATGCTCAGCACCGAAGTAAAGAAGATCAGGGCGAGCAGGCTCGGCCAGTTGATAGGAGTGGCAGAGCCGAGCTTTGCTACCATCACCAGGGCAATCAACTGGAGCATAGCCAGGATGCTGGTAAACAAAGGGTGCAGCAGGATACTCGATAACAAAATCGAGATCACTACATAGGTAAGCGGGACGAAATCCCCGTGCGCAACACTAGGATCCACAATCAGAGACCCCCAGGGTCCACAGACCGCGCCCAGAATGGTCAACACAGCCGACAGCTGGTAGTATCCTGTCCGGATCAAGCCATAGGCCAGACTGAATAGAACCAGGAGTAATAGGATCAGCTTCACATACGCGCCGCGGCGTGGGTCACCGGCTGGATCAACGATCAGGACCAAAAGGAGGCCCGTTACCGTCAGGAGCAGCATTACCAGTAATAGCCAGGCGAGCAGGTGCGCGCGGCGACGATCCAGCACCGAGAGTGAGGCCGGCGGTTGTGTCAGCAGGCGTAATGCATTGGCCACACTGCGCCATTGCAGCTGAACTTTAGGAACGGGAGGATCTTCTGGAGGGAAACTCATCGATAATGGGTTTGCTCAGAACGTGCCTTACCACAGTGCTCGCAATATGATAAACCTCTTGAATATTATGGCTTTTCTATAGTTCAGAGTCAAGCCTAGACCTGCGACTTATCGGGCCACCAAAGGCATGATGCACATCAGCAGGAAACGCGGTCCGAACCAGCCGCACGCGAGAAGGAATCGCAGGAGAAGCAGCGAAACTCGTAGCACGTTTTGGATTTGAGAAATTGGGTTTGCAGCGCCTTGAAATCGTGGTTAGGAAAGAAAATTTATCACGCCAGAAGGTTGCAGAGAAATTAGGAGCCGTTCAACAAGGATTACTCCGCAATCGTTTGCATATAAATGATTCTGCCTGTGACGCCTATATGTATTCAGTGATTCTAAAAGATTTCGGAGTTTCCAAACTTGCCTATCAACTTCTGACCTGCCATCACGAATATCATCAGCAACTTGCAAAATCCGAAGTTGGATTGTCTCCTTATTATGCTCCCGACAGCTGGATACCCCATTGTACAGTAGAGATGAATATTCCCGACGAACAATTCCAAAAAGCCATTGAATATTGTAATAAAACATTCACGCTTATAGTAGGCCAATTCCAGGAAATGGGTGCCATTGAGTAGTGGCCAATCAAACCTTTGGAAACGTGGCCTTTTCACTTAAAATAGTAAGAACACTTAACCACAAGGAAGACGCATAGTGTTAAATGTCCAACGGCTTGAGGGAAACGGAAGAGGGTAAAATCCAATAAATCGCCCGCATCCAGTGAAATGACTGACCGCTCTGATAAAGGAAAGTATTCTAATGAGAAAGACTCAGCTTCTATATAGCTTACTTATGATCGCTCTTGTTATTCCCAGTTGTTCGGGCCGGCTTTATGAGCAATAGCCGTTCATTCGACCGAGCCGCGGATATCTATGACCAGACGCGCTTCCTGCTCGAACCTATTGCAAAGTATGGAATTCAAGCGATCCTCGATCTCATTGTTTCCAAGGCGCGTGTCCTGGATGTAGGGACAGGCACCGGACGGATTAGCGTTCCCCTGCTGGAACGTGGCGTAGACTTGATCGGCTGTGACCTCTCCAATAAGATGTTGAGGCGTTTACAGGAAAAACTTCCTTCCGCACGCATCGCCCAGGCGGATGCCTCTCTTCTCCCCTTCCCAACCGCTCATTTTGATTTTGTGATGACGGTGCATGTGCTGCACCTGATCCCGCCTTGGCGTGAAGCCCTGCGGGAGTTCAGGCGGGTGCTTAAACCCGATGGTATATATTTCAATGTGAAAACCTGGGATGCAGTAGGGACTTCCATTCGCGGGGAGATGAGAGAATTCTGGCGGAGCTGGCTGAAGTCACACGGCGTAAATGCCTATCTGACAGGTGTTCAAAGGAATGCAGAATCCCTGCCAGTGCTACAATCCCTGGGCGCCCGGTTGACAGAGGTGGAAGTAATACGTTATCCGCTTACGTTTACGTTACGTGAGGAACTCGAACGTTTTGCATCCCGCGTCTATTCGGATGCGTGGGACGTCCCGGATGCCATCTTTGAAACAAGCCTGCAAGAACTCCGCATCTGGGTCGAGCATGAGTATGGTGATCTCGATCAACAGCGCGCAGATGAAGTTCGGTTTGTGATCGATATGGCGCGGTTCCAGGAACTTTAAGGTAACGATCACTTAAGACATCATAAAAAATTCTCCCTGATTTGAAAGTCAGGGAGAATAAACTACCGGCAGAGCATATGGCTAATAACGCTTGTTGCCGCCACGCTGCGGGGCACGACGATTGTGACCACTGCCGCGGTCTTTGTTATACCCACCGCCACCTCCCCCACTTCGTTCTTCACGCGGCTGAGCGAGGCTCACGCGCAGTTCACGATCGCCCATGTTGTGACCATTGAACATGCTAATGGCTTTTTGTGCTTCCACCTGATTGCCCATTTCTACAAAAGCGAAACCCTTCGACCGGCCGCTATCACGATCCTTGATGAGTGCCACCGAAGTTACGGTTCCCGCCTGAAAGAACAGGGTCCGTAAATCATCCTCTGTGGTTGAGTACGACAAATTTCCAACATACAACTTAGATTCCATTTTTCTCCTAAGGGGAACACCTGCGTACGACAGGTGTGAGTAAATCAGGTGTGAGACGATCTCGAAAGAGAATCACCAGACCCTGTGACAGCGAAGGTAGTATATCACAGCAACAGATCGTCAGTCTTTGAGGTAAATGAGAGTAGTGCCTAAATTCAAAGACACAAATAATATGTTTCCCTGAGCGTAGCGAAGGGTCTCCTATGGATTCTCACCGCATAAAAATACCAAACGTTCGTAGTAATGGTGCGCAGCTTGCGCGGATAGCAAGCTATTGTAGCATAGCCAAAGTGAGAAGTCCGCCCGCCTACACAGTGCGTAGTACCCGACGACCCGGCACGCAATGTGGCTAAGCCCACGATATTCGGCGCTGTCCAATTTGTATGGTTAACCCAATTAATGTTAAAATGATTGAGGGTGAGTAAATGGCTTGGCATTTACTTCTTTGGGAAACTCTCCTCTAGACGGTTCCATTGAGGTGAAAGAGGGTGGCTGGGTCTGGTTTTTCGCAATGCTATTGAATTATTCCTTGAGAAAGTTGCCTCTATACTAAGGCCGGGATAAATTTGTCCTGAATTATTCTGACGCCTTGGCTGTGCGCTTGCAGACCGGGCGATGGAGTTGAACATAAAGCGGATCTTTGAAATCCTTGAAAATGAACATCCTATTTTCTGGACAGCCGTGGGGATTGGCTCGATTGGCTTACTAGGCATCATCGATACCCTGACAGGCAATGAAATCACCTTCTCATTGTTTTACATGGCGCCCATCGTTGTGGTCACTTGGGCCGTCCATCAAGAGGCTGGGTTGTTCATGTCGCTGCTCAGCGCGCTCACCTTATTAGGTGCTGAGATAGCGGCGGGACAGACTTATTCCAGCCCCAGCATCTATGTGTGGAATACGCTGATCCGGACCGTGTTTTATGTGATTGTCACCTATCTGGTGGCTGAACTGCACAAGGCTCGCAGGGAGGAACAGTTGGCGGCCCGCACAGATTTCGTCTCGGGGGCAGCCAACGCACGTCACTTCCATGAATTGCTGCAAATGGAGATTAACCGCATCCACAGATATCCGCATCCCGTTACGGTGGTGTACATTGATATCGATAACTTCAAACTGGTAAACGATCTATTTGGACACAAGATCGGCGACGAAGTATTGCGCAGCATTGCCACCGAGCTAAAAGCGCAATTGCGCCGGACTGACATTGTAGCGCGGGTGGGAGGCGATGAATTTGCCCTGCTGCTGCCTTCGACTCATCAGCCGGAAGCAAAAGTAGTGATCTCGAAGGTACAAACCAACCTTGTGGAGACGATGAAACAAAAGAGCTGGCCAGTTACATTTAGCATGGGCGCGGTCACGTGTGTGTCACCTCCCCACTCGCCGGAACAGCTCCTCAACATGGCGGATGAGTTAATGTATCAGGTGAAGAATAGCACCAAGAACAATGTCCGTTTCTTTACGTGGGGCAGGAAACAGTATTGAGGCAGAGAGGTGTTGGGATATCGCAAGACGAATAAAGGTTAAATGATAGAATCCAGGGGAAGAAATCACCAAACTCAAACCCATTGGAGAATTCCATGTCGAACATTCGAATCTGTGTGGCCGGTGCTACAGGTTGGGCAGGCTCCGCTCTTGCCAAAAGGATTGTTGAAGCGCCTGACCTGGATCTTGTCGCGGCGATTTCCAGAAGCCATGCCGGAAAGGCTTTGGGAGATGTACTGCACATAGAAGGACTCGACGCGCCCATCTTTGGGACGGCATCCGGAGCACTCCCAACTAGACCGGATGTTTTTGTGGAATATACCAAACCGGACGTAGCGAAATCCAATATTTTGGCTGCACTTAGAGGCGGTGCTCAAGTTGTGGTGGGTACGTCCGGCTTGAGTGATGCTGATTATCAGGAGATCGACGAGGTGGCCAGGGAAGTTGAGCGCGGTGTTTTGGCGGTGGGAAACTTTGCCCTAACCGCAGTGCTGCTTCAAAAGTTTGCCGAGATTGCAGCCCGGTACATTCCGCATTGGGAGATCATCGATTACGCTCATTCTGATAAAAAGGATGTGCCAAGTGGAACGGTGCTTCAATTGGCAAACCGCCTTTCCAAAGTGCGCGAGTCACAACTCGACGTTCCTTTAGGTCAAGTCCAGGGTCCAAAAGAGAGCCGAGGAACAAGGCTGCAGGGGTCACAGATCCATTCGGTTCGTTTACCAGGCTATGTCATTTCGGTGGATGCAATATTTGGAATGCCAGACCAGAAGTTGATCCTGCGTCATGAATCGGGCACCAGCGCCGAACCCTATGTGAATGGCGCGCTTCTCGCTATCCGAAAGGTGGGCCCGCTGATCGGCCTTCACCGCGGGCTGGATAGTGTCATGGAATTCTGAACTGGCGATTGCTCCACTCAGCGCAATAGATACTCTTCGATCATCTGTACCAGTTTCTTCAAGCTGACTGGCTTTGCAAGGTAATCGGTGGCACCGGCTGCCAGGCAGCGTTCACGGTCACCGCGCATCGCTAGTGCGGTCAGAGCGATTATGGGAACCGTTCGGAAATCAGAGTCAGCACGCAGTTGCCGGGTCGCTTCCAGCCCATCCATGCCCGGCATTTGAATATCCATCAAGATAAGCGCGGGGTGTTTTTTCTTGGCCCGTTCTATGCCGCTGAGGCCATCCTCGGCGATGATGATTTGATACCCAGCCATTTCCAGGTAATCCACGATCATCATGGTCACTTCTTTGGTATCTTCAACCAGCAGAATGATCGGTCTATCTTTTGCATCGGACTTGATCGCCCGAAACTTTCCGGTACTCTTCAATCGCAGCATAGCATCGGTTGCCAGCGCCGGATCCCACGGCAAGATCACAGTAAAGCGACTGCCCTGCCCGGGCTCGCTCTCCACTGCCACACTACCNCCATGCAGGCGTACCATCTGTGCAACCAATGTCAGACCAAGACCNGTCCCTGTAACTTCGCGCGCCAGGCCAGAATCCAATTGCANAAAGGGACGGAACAAACGCGTCAGATCACTTTCACTGATCCCAATGCCATTATCCCAGACCGTGAGCATGATTCTTTTTTCTTCACTGTCCGCTTGAACTTCAAGACCAAGCTTTCCGTTTTCGGGCGTGAACTTAACAGCATTGCTCAACAGGTTTACCAGGATCTGTTTGAGACGGCGTTCGTCTGTCCAGACCGGGCCAATCTCATCCTCGATCTCCAGGGTCACCTGCTGATTCTTTTTATGCGCCAATTCGTTGATCATTCGCAGGCTGGCCTGACAGACTTGTTTAAGATCCACCTCATTTATGTTTAGAATGATCTGACCGGCTTCGATTTTCGCAAGGTCAAGAATATCGTTGATCAGCGACAGGAGGTGATTTCCGCTTTCGCTGATCATCCCAACATATCGGTGTTGTTTCTCATTGAGCGGACCAGCCACCAGTTCCATCAGACTTTCCGAGAGGCCGAGAATCGCGTTGAGGGGTGTACGCAGCTCATGACTCATATTGGCCAGGAATTCATCCTTGGCGCGCAGGGCACGCTCCAGTTCCTCTGTGCGTTCCTCTACGCGTCGCTCCAATTCGGCATTCAATTTTAGAATTTCATCTTCCGCCTGCTTGCGCTTGGTAATATCGATCTTTAGGCCCTGCCAATAGAGCGGCTGTCCATGGGTATCTCGAACAAGAACGGTCTGATCTTGGAACCAGACCACATGTCCATCACGTGCCAGCATCCGATATTCCATGTCAAAGGCTGTACCGGTTAGATCACTCCGCTCCACATTCGCCAGCACCGCCTCGCGGTCATCTGGGTGAATCCTTTTCTGCCAGAATTCAGGATCAGACAACCATTCTTCAGGCATATAACCGAGCATGGTCTGGATTTGAGGGCTGACGTAGGTGGTGCTGCTCATCTTGTCGAGCGGGTTCACATAGACGACGATGGGAAGTTGTTCCACCAGAAGCTTATATCGAAGTTCCGCTTCATGCCGCGAGCGTCTTGTTTCCGCATCACGCAGTTCGCGTTCAATGGCTGGGATCAACCGTGCCAGTTTGCCTTTGAGGAGGAAGTCATGTGCTCCTGCCTTCAAAGCTGTGACCGCGGTCTCTTCACCGATGGTGCCGGAGACCACCAAAAAGGGAATATCAAGACCGCTATCCTGTAATGTTTCAAGAGCCGCCATCGCGCTAAAGTTTGGCATGGTATAGTCCGATAGGATAATATCCCATGAACCTCGCGCAAGGGCCAGCAGCATATCTGATCTTGTTTCTACACGCTCAAATTCAATCGTATACCCACCGCGTTTGATTTCTCGCAGGACGAGTTCGGCATCATCTTCGGAATCTTCAACAACCAAGAGGCGTAATAGCGATTTCATTATTGAGCTGCATTGACTAGCATGGCGTATAGGATGATTTCACAGGAGCAGAAGATCTTCTTCTCCTCTCGATCATGACGAACAAGGTTATGGTTATATCGCTGTCTGCTGAAATCATACCATTATTGTCTGATTTTATACACCATTCCACCCTCATTAGCTTCCGTACAAACCGACATTGAATGGCGGCAAACCGACAATAGTTCATTTGGGTGTTATTGAGGATGGCTTCTTTGTCTGATTGCTTCGTACACAATCAACGCGGTGGAAACGGACACGTTCAACGAATTCACCCTGCCCACCATCGGGATTCTGACCTTCACGTCCGCGTTGGACATCCAGAAATCGGTCAGCCCCTTGTCTTCCGTACCGACCGCGATGGCAACAGACTCGCGCAAATTGATATCAGAATATACTGTCTCAGCGGATGGTGTCGCGGCGAGTACTTGGATCTTTCTCGATCGCAACCACTCCAATGCCGACGCGTTATCGCATTCGATAGTTGGCACGCTGAATACTGCACCACGACTGGCGCGCACTACATTTGGATTCCATACGTCAACGCGCGGGTCGCAGACCAGGACCGCGTTTACGTGAGCCGCATCCGCCGTGCGGAGCATAGCGCCGAGGTTACCAGGCTTCTCAATCGATTCGGCAATGATCACAAGAGGCACGTCATTTAATTTCAAATCTTCGAGCGAGGCAGATGGAATGGGAAAGACTGCCAGCCAGCCATCCGGGTTTTCTCGATAGGATATCTTCTCGAAGACCAATCGATTGACAGTAATGTTTTCAGTAGAGATTCCCTCTATATTACGCGAAGTCAGTTCGGGCGCGGAAATGAGCGTTTGTGGCTGATATCCTGCAGATCGCGCAAGCTGGATCTCATCAACTCCCTCGACCAACATCAATCCATCCTGCTTGCGCTGACGTTTGTCGTCACGCAATTTGACAATATGTTTGACACGCGGGTTCTGCAGGCTGGTAATGTCCATTAGGCATATACGCCTGTTCCGAGGTTCCGAAAGACGGAGATCAAAGGGATGCCCACGGCCAGATAAGCAATGAAATATAGAAGCCCACCCGGCTTGGCTGCAAAATCAAAGAGACGAAGATAAACAAAGGCGGCAATCGTAATGAACACGATTAATCCATAAGAAGCGATTGAGTGATGAAGAATGGCATTGAGGTTTCGATTCCATAAATATGGAATGACTGCCAGTGAAAGCGTGAGATAAAACACTCCAAAACTTCGCAAAGTGAAAGGCGACATGATTTCAGGAAAGATGCCACCGTTCGTGCCGGGCGAGCCGGCCTTTGCCGTTGATCCATATAAACCCAGAAAGCCAACAAAAATAATAAATGCAGCTGTTGCTGCATATTGGCCCATGCTAAACGCCGGGTTCGAGGATGCCAGCTTGGGACGAATACGTAGCCAATCAATGAAACCGATGATTGCCGTAAGCGCGTTGACGATCAGTGTGACAAAGTACAGCCACGCAATCGGATGGACAAGAACCAGTTTGTCGCGGAAATTGAAAAGTACAAGTAACTCACCCAAGCCAAACAACCACAAATAAAGGAGCGCACTATAAACGAGACTCCACTGCCAGCGGCGGGCAGTGATCCATGCCAGCCAGGCATTTCCAATACACCAGCCGCCAATGGTCATGGTCATAAACGGCGTGACCTTCCAGGCAAAGACGGGTGCGAAGTGTTCAGGCAAAAAGAAAAGTAAAAAACCAAGGATTGCATAAAGCAATCCAGTAAGATAAGTGAACCACCGCGATGTATTTGATAACATAAGATCCTCCAAACACGCATAATTAAAAATTTTACTTTAGTTTCGGCGCAGGGAATAGACATTTCATCAAATTATTGACTATACTTGCACTTAAAAAGGGAACTCATGGATAAGCCGATCAAACTCACTGAGAAGTATGAACGCAATGGATGGCCCTCGCTCAAACGGCCCGATCTCAAACCTCCTGAGGGCTGGAAATTATCTCTTTTGACTTCCTTAGAGCGGATCCGCTCTCACGCGCTTTCACCCAACGGGAAAACCATAGCCTATATCAAAGATGGCGAGTCTCTCTCGGATGTTTACCTGCTTCCGTTAAAGGGAAGTTGGCCCGCCCGAATCACGACCGACCGCCCGCTCGCGGCCTACTGGGATGACGAGATTCCCGCCTGGTCGCCCGATGGGAAGTGGCTTGCGTTCTGTATCAAAGGCCATGTTCATCTCGTGCCACGCGAAGGAGCCCTGCCAAGAGAGATCACAGACTTTGCCACCTCCGCCAGTAGCCCGCGCTTTATGCCTGATTCCCACGGATTGATTGTCTCGGTTGAACGAAACGGGGCAGACCAATTGCTCCTTACGGATATCGAGGGCTGCTGGCCCCGCGCTTTAACCACTGACACGGTTGGCGATCACTGGGATGCGCGTCCCTCGCCAGATGGAAGATTCATCGTCTACACTCTGCGCCGCTTCGATGATTTGAACCGGCTGGATCTTGTTTTGCTCGAAATAGAAACAGGCAAGTCCATTACGCTTTACGGCAAACCTTCCATTCGGGCATTATCGGCGAAATGGTCACCCGATGGACAATGGATCGCCTTCATCGCACAGGAAACCGAACGCGATGAAATTTATCTCGTCAGACCGAACGGCGAGGGCCTGCATCAACTCACCAAAATGGGACAGGATGTTTTTCAATTTGAATGGTCGCCCAATGGGAACCAACTGGCGGTTATTTTTAATCGGCAGGGTGCGTTTGACCTGAGTCTCGTTGAAGTAGAAACAGGTGCAATCTTTGATTTGCGAAGCGGGACGGGCATTCATTCGAATCCCAATTGGTCACTGGACGGATCATTTATTACGTTTGAGTACGAGAGTCCGCTTCTGCCGCCCGATCTTTATCGAATGGAGCTATCCAATAAAAAAGTCACTCAACTAACTTTCTCAAATCCGCCTGCCATGCAAAGAAACAAAAAGGTCACGCCAGAGAACGTCAGCTACAAGAGTTTTGACGGCCTGGAAATCCCGGCGTTTTTATACCGCCCTGAAAAATCAAATGGTGCGGCGATCCTGTATCCCCATGGCGGACCAAAGGATCAGTACGGTTATTTCTGGGATGATCTTGCGCAATACTTCACAGCAAAGGGATATATCTATCTGGCACCAAACTATCGCGGTTCCACGGGCTACGGAAAACAATACGAGCGCGCCAATTATGAAAACTGGGGCGTGGGCGATACTCAGGACTGTTTGCATGGTGCCAAATTTTTGCGTAGTTTCAAAGAAATCCGCCCTGAAAGCATTGGTATCGCAGGAGGAAGTTATGGCGGCTACATGACGATCTGTTCATTGTCCCGTGATTCTGAATATCTTTTCGCCTGTGGCGTTTCAAAATACGGAGATTCGAATCTAGTCAGTTCGTGGGCATTGTGCGAAAAACGATTACGCCTGTATACAGAAATCTTTTTGGGTCATCCTGCTACAAATACCGGCTTCTATCTAAAAGGCTCACCGATTACCGATGTGAAAAATGTTCAGAAGCCAATGCTGATCCTGCACGGATTGCTCGATACGATCGTCCCACCCGAAGCCTCCGAAGAATGGGTGGAAGCATTGAAGCAGCACAATAAAGTCTTTGAATACAAAACCTATGATGACGAGCCACATGGATTCCTGCGGCGCGAAAATTTGCAGGATGTCTACGAACGCATGGAACGATTTCTGGATTGGTATCTGTTACCGAGGTAAAAATGGATTTCAAACTTCGTCACGAAGAATCCAAAGATATCGAGCAGGTCAGAGAAATTTTGCGCGCAGCATTCCCCATGGAGGCTGAAAGCAAACTTGTCGATGCATTGCGCGCAAATGATAAACGGATCATTGCGTTGGTCGCTGCAAACGATGATTGGGTGTTGGGTCACATTCTATTTAGTCCAGTTACCACTACCCCACCGAGCAAGGCAAAAGGGATTGGCCTTGCCCCTGTAGCTGTGCTTCCTGAGGTTCAATTACAGGGAATTGGCTCTGGATTGATCCGTGAAGGATTGCGGCTCTGCAAAGAACTTGGATATGACTATTGCGTTGTGTTGGGCAATCCGAAATATTATCAACGCTTCGGTTTTGAAAAGGCGAGCAGCTTTTGTATGCAGAATGAGTATGGCCTGGATGATGCGTTTATGGTTATCCGCTTTTCAAACTGTGGCGATATGGCGTATGGCTTGGTAAAGTATGCATCGGAGTTTGCGCTATTTTCTCTTTAAGAAGATAAATATAAAATTATTGTAATAGTAATATCTTGGCTATACGCAAAACGCAAATTTCAGTTGAGGTTTCCAATGACGACTTTCTTCAATTACGATGAGATGACTTGGGATGCGGTCGCGGAACTTCCGCGTGATACACCACTTGTGCTTCCACTCGGCTCCGGCTATGATTTGAAGTTGCTCGCTGAGCAGTTAAGCAATCCGCTTCGAATTGGACTCCTGCCAGCATTTCCCTTCGGTTGGTGCGGCAGTGGCCTTGAAATCCCAGAACCAATTTTATTTCAGTATATTTCCAATCTATTGGATAGCTTACGGGACGATGGGTTTTCGCGCATCTATTGTCTCGCACCCGCTGGGATTGATCCCCAATCGTTTTTTATGAATGGACTTTCTTCATCCTATTTACGTCTGCCTCATCCATCACATGATTCACCAAATTTCCAAATCCCTCCTGACTCCGAACGCGGCAAAGTGATCTTGATTCCAATTGGTCATACCGAACAACATGGATTCCATCTGCCCCTCTCTGTGGATACGATCATTATAGAAGCGATATCAAAAAGTACAGCTGCCTTGTTGCCTACGCGCAGTTTTACACTACCTGTTATGCCCTATGGAGTCAGCACGCATCGTTCATCATTCGCGGCGACGATGAATGCAGGCGGACGAGCCTTCGAAGATTTCTGGCTGGCTGTGATCGATGTCCTTGTGGCACGGGGCTTTGACCGTTTTTATCTAATGAGCGGACACGGCGGCAACACTTCGTTCCTGGTCAACATAGTAAAGTATGCTGGCGAACGTCATCGCAGGATTTTCTGCGCGACCACGTGGCTTCACACCTCGGGCAGGATTGGGGCAGAGGCGTTGCAAAAATATCGTACCTCACCGATCGGCGGGATGGGTCATGCCTGTGAATTGGAGACCGCTTTTCTGCTTCATCTACGACCAGATTTATGCCACATGGAACGCGTCGTAGATGAAACTGATTTCGTCGCCACGCCCGATTACTACATGGATTGGATCGAAGGTGGCTCCCTCGTTGCAAATCCACCCTGGGATGATGATACAAAGACGGGCGCATATGGCGCGGGAAGTCATGGGACCGCGGAGAAAGGTCGCTTGTGGCTCGAGGCGGCGATCGAGGAAAAGGCTGACCATGTGAATCAAATCCATGAGCAGCATGAGCGGCGCGAAAAGCGAAGGAATGAGGGCTATGGATTGTGGGGAAAATTCAAGGGAGGTTAAGCCCCCCACGGTAGATAATAAGATTGGCAGGTTTACAGAAAAGCAGGGCTTGTAAAGAATACGATAGTTTGTGGCATGCCCCGTCAACAAGGATGACTGTCGGTGTGCCTTGCCTCCATTCAAATGTATATTCATGAGCAGGAAGAGATCCGCAAAGCGTCTCTTTCATTTCTGTAATTTCCGCTGTCTGAAACTGCTCCGACAAATGCTCTTTATGGCGGTGATATTCGGAGGCTGCTTTGAGCAATTCATACTTGCTGACTTCGAAGTAGACTTCTCGACTTTTCGGTGAAAGGATATGAACTCGAATAATTCTATCCTGTTGCGTTTCCACCCGCTCAACAGACTCACCATCCGGCGCTAGCCTGGGGTACTTGAATTGCAAAGTAAGTCTCGAATCATCAAAAAGTTACCGATCATCCATATGAAATAGCATATAGCCAATCAGCCCAACGGTTGTCTGTTGGGCTGATCCTTACTTGACTTACTTGACCGCTTTCTGCTTCTCCCACAAATGCCTATCTTCTTCATTGTCAGCATCCAAGTCGCGTGGATCGACCTCCTTGATAATTTTGTGCCCATGCGAGGTCCACAGTTCGGAGGCCAGCTTGCGGGGATTCGATCGGATGCCTTGAGAATTGAAATACTGACAGATGCGCGTCACATCCCGCAGGAAAATCGTCCAGGCCGAGGGGTTGGCTTCAGGTGGAACAACCTGAGGAAAATCGATCAGCGTAATATCGCCATCCCAGTAGAGGATGTTGTAGGCGGACAGGTCTCCGTGGATCCGCTCGTTGGACAGGAGCAGGTCAATGTTCCGAATGACCCGTTCAAAGAGAGGTCTGGCTTCGTCAGAGTCAAGACTAACAGAGTTGAGAGTCGGCGCGGCATTGCCTAAATCCCCGATGTAATCCATCAGGATGGCATTCTTCTCCATAGAATGAGGCTTGGGGACATCTGCACCCACAGCATGGAGCGTTTCCAGCGTTTGGAATTCATATGCGATCCAAGATTGGTGGCGGAGTTCTTCACCGTAATTTGTGCGCTTCTCCATCGCATGCAGATCGCCATCTTTTACAATGGCATTGCCACTCTCATCCAGATCAACACGTCCTGCCCGGTATTGTGAATCATTCTTGAGATTCCGCAGGGAGCGCGGACGATAGACCTTCGCGGCAACCAGCGGCGCTTCGATCGCAGGACCCGAACGACAGAGGTACACGGAAGCTTCCTTGCCGCCCTTGATGCGCATCAGGACATCTGTGATCCACTGATGCTCATAGAAATCTCCCAGAGACTCAAGCAGCCACCACTCTTCAAAACGCGCAGCCGAATAGGTAAAGTTGAAGTTGCGACTTGAGTCATCCTGCCCTTTTAGAAAACCGGAGTTTGCCTCACGCACATATTTGAAGTGTCTTTCCGGGAACCGCTGACGGCGCTTATCCTTATTTAGAAAGTTTTCCGTTTGTTCATCATTATCTAATTCGTCAAACAAATTAATGTAATCATCCGTATTCATTTTTGGAACTTACCTTCTGTAGCGAAAGACCTGACAAATCTTCTGCGCGTCGTGGTCAACCGCATGGATATATGAGGATGACAGCTAACGCAACTCAGATTCCCTGCGGCGACCTGTCAGGTCTGCTTAAGGCTTAAATAAAAACCGCAGGGCGAGACACGCCTGCGGTTGATAACAACATCATGTAGAACGACTTAGGTCGTAACTACACCTGCAGGAGGCGCGCTCAATACATGTTTGATGGATACAGTGATGGATTTCATTGGCACAGGCCTCCTTTCGTGAGAGAATAAGATGTTTAGAGTTTATCATGGGGTTCTGGCTCCGTCAATATAGGGAAACCCCTAGTAAGACTTATCTTCAAAGCTCTCATCTGTCAGAACACTTTCAAAAGATCAAAATACCTCATATGCCAAATAAGAAAACGAACCTGACTCAACCCGGTCAATCTCCCAACCTTCATGCCCCCACTCGGATCTCGAATCTGATAGATGCTTATCCATCCCATGCTGTTGGAATTATCCTTGTTTTGGGAATACTACTATCAGTCATCTCCATGGCAAATCACCCACCTTCCCTACAATCAGGCGAGACCGATTCCTGGTGGGTAATTGCGCTGAACCTCATTCATGGTCATGGATACAGCTTATGTCTGACACAATACTTTCCATTTTGTGGACCATCCAATCAGATAACAGCAATGCGTGAACCCCTTCCAGTTTTCCTGTTTACGATGGCTGCCTGGGTTGGAAAAGAATCCTTGTGGGTTGCTGAGCTCGTTGAAGCAATTATTTACCTCGCGATTCTTCTATCCTTATATTTTTTGACTCGCGAATGGGCGGACGCGCGCTCAGCAGTCATAACTTCTTTTTTATGGGTAATCTATCTACCTGCTCTTGAGTTAATTCCACAAGTATCCGGTGACCTGTTCGCAACACTTTGTACAACGCTTGGGATCCTTTTTACCCTACGCGCGAGAAAGACACGATCTACTCTTCATTGGATCCTTGCTGGAGTAGTATTAGGCCTTGCAGTCCTATCGCGGTCGGCAACGCTTGTCATTGCATTGCTCTTGATCGGCGGGCAGACGATTGAATGCTGGCGTCAACACTGGAAGCCAAAGGATATCATCCGACCTGCCCTACTCATTTCCGGTCTGGTAATTCTTATGATGGCACCCTGGTTGATCCGGAATCGCCTTTCTCTGGGTAGACCGATTCTTGGCTCCAGCTTGACCGGCTACAACTTGTATCGGCATAACTATATGATCGGGAAAAATCCCTATTTTCGTTATGTAGGTCCGGAGGAGGCGGCTCAGGCCATCAAGGATTTAATCTCCCGGCGCACTGATCTGCGCGGTGATGAAAATGAGGCCGAGATGGATCTCATTTACCGGGACGAAGCCTTACAAATTATCAAAGCTCACCCGGCACAATATGTTTTCTTATCAGCTTATCGGTTTTTCCCGCTGTGGTTCGACTGGAAAGTTGCAGAGGCCTATGGCCGCCCTGTAAAACGTTACGATTATCTGATCATGATCCTGCAGGCAATCTTGTTGACTCTGGCGTTTGTAGGGCTACAAAAAAAAGCCGTTCTGACCTGGCCCATGTGGGGAAGTATTGTTGCCATTAGTCTGGCGTATATGGCTGTGGATGCAAGACTCCTTTACGTGATGCCGGTGATGCCGCTCGTTGTCAGTTTGAGTGCAGTTGGAGGAAATAAAATGCTAGTTAAACTAATAGGATGGTGACATTCACCAAAACTATTATCTCTTCAATCTATGTCAATCAGTACTTTAAAAATTGACGCTAAGCTCTTCCCCATACTAGCTTTGCTTACTTCGATTTCATTTTGGTATCATCACGCGTTTTGACAAACCATCCGTATTCGAGATTTTTTACCCTCGTTTTTCCAAAGGTATCCAAGCCATAAGATTGAAGCAGCACAGCAAATCTCAGGATTAAAGCGCCAAAGAATCCAATGACAAGTCCCAAGATCGCCATGTTGAGGAATCCCTCTTTGCCAGCCAACAGAAATCCAAATAGGCCCAGAACCAATCCCCCCAAGAGCGTTCCAACTAGTATAGTAAGCAGAAATTTGAGAATGGATATTCTTCCGGTCATGGAAATTCTCCTTTCTGATGTAAGAGATCGACGATAATCCTACATTAATATACGGCTCCAAGAGTTAAAAGTCACGTGTCGTTTGTCACGAAGAAAGGACTGTCGTCTACGCCTGACGGATCTTGTCATTCAGGTTGTATCCCTTTTCACCAAACGGTTGAAGTTTCTCCAGCCAGATCATCTCCAGGAGCGTCAATTCGTCGCTTAAGTTGAAATTGGGATCCTCCCTGACCTGGACGACTTCAAGAATTTCAAAGACGAATTTGTCCGCGCCGAACTCATTCCAATCCTCCCGCAGAGCTTTATTTCTATGACTGCCAGTCTTCAGCATGAACCTGTGGCCATTCAGCGCGCCATCCAAGTTCAAACTACTCCCCAATAACACCTTGCCATTTGCGATATTTTTTACCTGGAAAACCCCCGCTGGCTTTGGCCGCTCCAAGTATTCCCTATTTAATTCTTTTCTCGATTTCATTTTCCAACCTTTATGAGTTCTGAGACGGTAACCAAACCAGGGATTGGTTAATCGGCTACTGGCTCAGGAAACACATTTTTGAATGAGAATGCATAAACCGAGTCGCCATATATCATAGTAAGGAACATCAATTTTTTCAAACCAGCGCTTGCGATCCCGTAAAACCCCGTGGTGCGCATTTTTATAGACAAACTCCCGCAGTGCACCCAAGCTTTCCCAGACTGCTAGATTGATGATGATCATGTCATCGTCATAAACCTTGAGGCTGGTGGCGTGGCGCTCTCTGTTCGGAGCCGCCAGACAAATCCAGGGGTCTGGTCAGCTAATGCGTTGACCGGAGCCAATTGAGGCACAAATCCAGCCATGATTGGGTCGTCAATGGATGCGAGCATCCGGGCAATGTTGATCTGAGCGAGATGAAAACCTGACAATTCGATTCCTTTCCAATTATTTCACAGGCAGTGAATTAATAAACTCTTCTCCCTTGCCGATCAACTCGTCGTGATCGTCGGGAACCGGCAGATCCTTCAAGAACTCGATACCATAATCGCTCAGTCGTTTTTGCGCAGGTGGCTGACCGGCTGCGATCCACTTCTCCATGCTCCAACGCGGAAAGATTGGGCTGACATAATAACCGTTTTTATATTTCTTAAGAGTCGTTGGGGCCGAAACATATCCCTTGCCGGGCCCAACTTTATGGATTTCATCCAGGCCGACGTTGGCATCATCCAATTGAAAACCGCCAGCGAAGCGTAACGCCTGATCAATAATTTCGTGACAGTAAATAAATGTTAGCGGCGAGATCGCCTTCGACCCGAGCGTATCGCCGACGAAGGGCGCGATGCCGCCTTTCGTGAGCGAGAACATGAGAGTATTCATCCAGTAAGTTTCCGCGGCGAGCAGATCCATGCCCCAGCCGGTTCCGCTTCCGGAGGTCCCACAATGCGGAATGCCGTAATGCGCCATCATTTCCGCGCATGCCAGGCTGACCAGGATACTTTGTGGATCATAAAAGTTAAGCAGCGTTTTCATATCCAGATAAACGGGCAACATCCCCAGGAACATCGGCGCGCCTTCTTTATATAACTGTCCGATGACCAGGCCAGCCAGCAACTCTGCGAGCAAAACGGCTATTGTCCCTGCCGGCGTGATCGGCGTAGTCGCGCCAGATAAACTGTAATTGGAGATAATGACCGGCAGGCCGCGCTCGATGGCGATCTTCATTTTATCCACTGTGCCTTCATTCATCACCAGCGGCGAGACGGGATTGAAATACGGAATGATAAACGGCTTGTCGCCCAGATCACCCTGATGCAGGGTCTCAAACATTCGCAGCACATCATCGAATTTGTGCTCATCCGAACACAGCAACACCATCGGCTTGACCCCGTTCGCAAAATGTTCGAGGCTTCCGATCAGGTCCGTCAGATAATCCGGTACATCTCGTACAATACCGATCGTCGAGACCATGTCATAGTGCGGCAGTTTATTTCCCACCCGCACCATATCCTGCATGTGCTTGCGCTGGAACAAGACCGGCGTATCCGTTTCCGGCTCCTGATAATACAAGGCTGTGACGCCGATCCCGAAGCGTGTCCGATCCTCGGCACCACCGATGGTGAATTGAGGATTCCCACGCCGATCATAGATCTGGATTTGACGCGGTGCAACCTTGAGCGCCCACTCAACGAGCTCCTCAGGAATCCGCACCGTTCTTCCGTCGACGTTCGAGATGCCCACTTTTTTCGTGAGCATCTCCACCGCTGAGGGCGAATCCACGCGCACGCCAGTCGTCGCGAGGAGTTTCATCGTATACTGATGGATGTCCTGCGTTTGGTCTTCGGTGAGCATGGTCAAATGTGGACGGATGTTGTTCATTGATAATCTCCTGAGATGTCGTTGCGAGGAGCGGCGCTGTAAGCGCCACGACGAAGCAATCTCATAGCTGCAAGCAATTCTAAAATTACCTGAAATGAGAAGGTTGCTTCGCAGCGAATGCTCGCAACGACGTGATTCTCATTTCACATACTTATCAAAAAACCTCAAGGTACGCCCCATAAAGTCGAACCAGGGCTGACCGATAAAAGAATGACCTTCGCCTTCGTATTGTAACAACTCCACATCTTTGCCTGCATCGCGCAATCCTTGTGTCAATTTCACAGACCACTCAGGCGGTGTCCCGCTGAGGAACTTTCCATCTTCCGTGCCGTAGTGGATTTGAACGGGAACATTGATTAGTTCCAGATGATAGAACGGTGAAGTTTCCTTCAGTGTCTCCACATCGGAGGCGGCGAAGCGATAGGCATCCTGAAGATTACGCGGCAAGTCGATCGGGATGACATCCGATGAATTGCAACCGACAATTTGCTCTCCCTCGCTGATGTCTCCAAAACAACCCATGCCCCAACGATTGATGATATCTCCATCATCCGCACTGACGGGGGAATACAGCACCCCAGCTTTGATTTTTGTCTTCGCATTTATATCTTGACTGCCAAGAACAGCAAGTACTTTCATTGTCACGCCACCTCCCATGCTATGACCCCATATCCCAATCCGGCTTGGGTCCGCCTGCCGGAGGGACGGGATTGCATTGATGAGGTTGATCACATCAATGACAAGTCCTGAATAAAAGAAACTTGCGCCGATTTCCGACTCTCCCCAACTGCGGTAATCCGAGGCAAGAGTGATATATCCATGTTCGGCCAGATAGGGCGAAGCGCGATCAGTGCCGTCGCCGGAGTGAAAAACGCTACGACTAAAGAATCCATGGTTCATCACGATCACGGGGAAAGGGCCCTCCCCCACAGGAATCTGCATCACGCCTGTAATTGTCAATCCATCACTGGGATAGTCAATCAGGTAGCTGGTATAAAACTGATTTTCGTCATCAAGTGTGGAAAGGATATGGATCTTCCCGCCTTGAAAATTATGGTGACGGAGTCCCTCAATGGTATAAGGAAAGATCAACTCTTCAATCGTTGGTGTTGGAGATGGCGTTAGTGTAATTGTCGGGACAGGGGAAGGAGTTGGTGTTTCAACAATAGGATGAGCAGTGGATCTTGGCAACGAAGAAGGAGGTGATGGTTGACAGGCTACCACGATAATAAAAATAAACAGGCAAGCGCACTGTTTCATATGCCAATGATAACATTATTGCCTGGCGACGCGTTCTTATGTACAGCCAGCTTCAAATCCTTTTGTAATAAACAACTCTACAAATACACCCAAATCCCAACCATGATGCAAAGCCAGCAAGCGATGACCGCAAAGGGAACCAGGGAGCGGACGAAGCGGAAGGATACGGTCATAATCCGCAATGGCAAGATCGTAATTGATATTGTAGTAATAGTTGTAGATATCCCCGCGGTTCATCAACGCATTGATGTAGTCGGGCCGCAATTCAATCGCTTTATCTAAATCGGGCAACGCTGCCGCATAATTATGTTGTACCATATGGGTATAAGCACGATTATTATAAGCTTCAGCAAACCTGGGATTCAATTGAATCGCGCGCGTGTAATCTTCGATTGCCGCCTCACAGGCCCCGCGTTCGTAATCGTAATCACCCTGCACAAAATAATCCTGCGCGCTGACTAGCACCGCGGGCTCTTGAGAATCAGGCACCAGACCGGCAGTACATGGCCCCGGAGGCTGGTTGTGGATGGAAATTGCAATAAAAATGGCGAACACACCAATCACTGTTCCAAAAACTCCGACAACGATACGCCATTTTTCCATAAGGAAAGCGAAAAACAGGCTAAGCCTATTTTCTTTCTGCGTCCTGCGGGCGACTGTGACAGCAATTAAACCAAGGAGACTCAGGAAAACAATCGCAACAAATCCAAGAGCAATTAAAACTAGCATATCGACACCTGTTCTTTATCAAGCCCAATTAATAATCTTTGCCAATATACCCGCAATTATAGACTCAAACAAATAACCATCATCAGCCCGCAAGCAATACCAAAAGATGGAAACTTCAGCGCCAACATATCCTGTCTTATACAGCTCGTGATACATTGCCCTTTCCACTTGCCGGACTGTATTCGCACACAACGTTGAGTATTCCCGCCTTGGATACTTTCTCTGTATCTTGCAACAATTGTACAGCGACCCCTTCGTCCAAATAAGCCTCCCCACAACTTGGGCAAATCCGCGCAGGCACGCTGTTCACGACCAATCTCATTTCGCCGCGCTCGAATTTAATAGACGTTAGCCCATCTATAGTTTTAGCCTGCCTACAAATTATGCAGATCATGATCTGCGACTCCTGAAATCTTTTTTCCATTTATCAGGGTCCGGAATATAGACCGTAATGATCGTTATTTCGTTTACTTTTGGATTTTCAGAGGTCACAACATGGAAGGGACGTTTACCCTGAAACCCCAAGATCAAACGGCTTGGTTCAGGCATTTCTGTGGAGTAATCTTCAATGGTTTCCCCGGATTGAAGCGCCTGAGAAACTCTCTTCGCAGAAATACTGCGTTCAAACATACGCTGAACAGCATGGACACGGAAGAGGACTTTGGGATTATTCACTCCTGAAATCCTGTTTTATAAAGTTCGTAATACATCCCCTGGTTTGCCAGCAACTCAGTATGCGTTCCCTGCTCGACGATCTTGCCATCGTGGATGACCACAATCTTATCTGCGCTCGTGATCGTCGAAAGGCGATGAGCGATCACAAAGGATGTGCGTCCTTTCAAAAGAGTCGCCAGCGCACTTTGAATAATTTGTTCGGTCTGTGTATCCACTGAAGAAGTTGCCTCGTCCAAAATCAGGATTCGCGGATCAGCCAACAACGCCCGCGCAAACGAGATCAATTGACGCTGCCCCACGCTCAACGTCGCGCCGCCTTCTTCCACGGAGGTATCGTATCCATTTTTCAAGCGCATAATGAACTCATGCGCACCCACAGCCTGGGCCGCGGCGATCACATCCTCATTAGTCGCGTCCAGACGACCAAACAAGATATTTTCCTTCACCGAGCCATTGAACAGGAACGGATCTTGCAGCACCATGCCCATTTGTTTGCGAAGCGAACCCTGAGTCACAGTCCGCAAGTCAACGCCGTCGACGCGGATACAGCCTGCCGTCGGATCATGGAATCGGGTCAGCAGTTTGACGATCGTGGTTTTGCCCGCGCCCGTTTCCCCCACCAGCGCGACTGTTTCCCCCGCGCGGACATCCAGGTCCATATCATCCAGGACCAAGGCTGGATCATCGGAATAATGGAAGGAGACATTTTCGAATCGGACGTCGCCAAGAATTGCTCCCATTTCACAGGCATCTTCTGCATCTCGAACCTCGACGGGCGTATTGATCAATTCCAAAATTCGCTCTCCGCCTGCCATGGTGGATTGAAGCGTATCGAAGCGGCGACTCAAATCGCGGATGGGATCAAAGAGTCGGTCGATATAAAGGACAAACGCGATCAGCACGCCTGCGGTGATTGACTCGCCCATGACCGCTGTTCCACCGATATAAACAACCAGTGCAGTCGCGATCGCGCCAAGCACATCCACAATCGGCGTGAAAATGGAAGCGACCTTCGCCGCATCCAGACTTCTCTCCAAAAAATAGCGATTGACATAATCCCTAAAGTTTGCAAAATTATGCGATTGCCGCGAAAAAGCCTGGACGACCCGTACCCCGTTGACGTTTTCTGCAAGGACGGAGTTGGTCCACGAGACCGCCGCGCGGACCTTGCGATAGTTGCGTCGCGCGGCCTGACGAAAGAGGATGGTTGCAATTACCATCAGGGGCAACACCGTAAAGGTGAGGAGGGAAAGGCGCAAATTCAGGGTGAGCATGGCGATGAGTATGCCGATAATCGCAAGCACATCCCGGACAATGGCAAGAGTGGCCCAGGTGACAAATTCACGCAAGGTACCTACATCATTGATAACACGCGTAATGACGCGTCCCACGCTATAGCGATTGTAGAAACTCAATGAAAGTTGCTGAAGATGATTGAACATCTTCATGCGGACGTCATACAAAATATGTTGTCCGACACGCGACATAAGCCGTACGCGGAAGATATTGGTTACTACTTGAATGACGGAAACAACCAAATAGATCAAAACAATATTTCTCAAAGCGACAAGATTCTGTTTCGCCATTCCCTCATCAATGGCAAGCTTGACGAAATATGGCCCTGATACCGATGCAGCGGTGACGATGATCATGAAGATCAGAGCAATCAACATCTGTCCATAATAGGGCTTCAGAAATTGCAACAATCCCCGCGCAACTTTCGGGTCATAGCCCTTATCAAGCAGGTCTTCTGATTGGGTAATGAAGGTTGGAGGAACAATTTTTGTAGTCATGGTTTAGTCTTAGCAACAGAGAAAAAACAAAATAAACTCTGTGTCTATATATCTCAGCGGTTTTCTTTAGCCAAGAGCGTGAGAATCTCCTTCGGCATCCGATGTTTCAAGTTCTTGCAACTCTTCCATTTCTTCTGCAAACTTCGCATGATCAATCAACTGTAAATCATAGATCTCTTTATATAAGCCGCTGCGGGCGAGTAATTCATTATGAGTGCCGCGTTCGACAATCTGACCTTTATCCATCACCAGGATCATATCTGCGCGGCGTACTGTGCTGAGGCGATGCGCAATCACAAAAGTCGTACGTCCTTCCATCAACGCATCCAGCGCGGCTTGGATCAGCTTTTCCGTTTGCGTATCCACAGAAGAAGTTGAGTCATCCAATATCAAAATGCGCGGATTCATGAGTAACGCGCGCGCAATCGCAACACGCTGCCGTTGACCTCCTGAAAGCGTCACGCCGCGTTCACCCACAATTGTGTCATATCCATTCGTAAAGCTTTCAATAAATTCGTGGGCCTGCGCGGCTTTGGCGGCTGCGATAATCTCATCCATGGTCGCCTCGGGATGGCCGTAGGCAATATTCGCCTGGATCGTATCCGAGAACAGCAGCGAAGTCTGCAATACAATGCCAATTTGTTTTCGCAAGGACACCAAATCCATCTCACGGACATCTACCCCATCTACCAGCACGCTTCCCTCGGTAACGTCATAAAAGCGCGGGATAAGGTTCACGAGCGAGGTTTTTCCTGACCCTGTTTGCCCGATCAACGCGACGATGCGGTTCGGCTCGACCTGCAAATTGATCCCACTCAACGAGGCTGTTCTCTCATCCTGGTATTTCAAACCAACATCGCAAAACTCCACCTGCCCTCGCAGTAGTTCAAGTTTCACCGCATCCTTTGGAGATTGAATGGCAGGCCTTGTATCCAGCACTTCAAAGACACGTTGCGCACCCGCCGCAGCCTCCCCACCCGCATTGACGAGACCGGTCAATTGTTGGGCAGGTTCAGCCAGCATCAAAATATAGGCATTGAACGCCACGATCTCGCCAACCGTCAATGTGCCATTCATAACCATTTGTCCGCCAAACCACAGGATCAAGATGACACTGATGGTCGTCAGGAAATTGGTGGTCGGCATGATCTTCGCCCACTCATCGATCACATAGACCCAGGTTTGGAAGACTTGTTGATTGGCGGTTTCAAAACGTTTTACTTCATACCCCTCCCGCGCAAACGCCCGAACAACCTGTACGCCAACCACATTCTCCTGCAAACGGTTTGAGACATCACCCACGGCGTTATCCACGGCAAAAAATAGCTTGCCGATCTTCGTCCCAAAACTGGAGGTCATCATCACCAAAGGAATCATTGGCAACAATGAGATGATCGCGAGTTTTGTATTATCCGTCAGCATGATGGAAATGATGCCAATCGCAAGCAGGATAAAACGAATAAGGTCAGTGACCGCGCCGCCTGCAAACCGTTCTATCGAACGGACATCTTCGATGCAGCGTGAGATCAATTGTCCGCTCTGGGCATGATCGTGATACGTGAAAGGCAGGTATTGGATGTGGTCATACATGCGATTGCGCAGGTCATAACCTACACGCGCCGCGATCCACTCCGACCAATAGCGGTTGCCCAGATTCAAGATCGCGGAGACAAGCCCAAGTCCCAGGAGAAGAAGCGCGGAGCGGAGCAGGTATCTCGACGCGCCGCGCGCCAATCCATCATCAATCACGGAGCGGATGATGCGAGGCACCACGAGGCTGAGTCCGGTGAGGATCAACAGCATGAGGAGTGTCAGCAGGATTTGCCAAAAATAGGGCTTGAGGAAAATTCGTATTCCAAGCAAATGTTTCATAGCGGGAAAAGAAGGATACCATAAAATGTTATATCCAAAAATAGGGCGAACAATACATTAATAGGTGATTTCAGGCCATGCTTGCCAAAAAATGAGGGTGGTATAATGCCCGTGCGTTTCAAATCCGTTTAAGGGAAAAGGCATGAAACTCCACGAATATCAGTCAAAAACAATTTTTTCAAAATATGGAATACCCATTCCAAAAGGACGTGTAGCGGCGACCGCAGATGAAGCGAAACATATCGCAGAAGAACTGGGTGGCCGCGTCGTTATTAAATCACAAGTTCTTGTGGGTGGACGGGGCAAGGCTGGTGGTGTGAAAGTTGCCAAGAATCCCGACGAGGCCGGGGAATATGCACAGCAAATCCTCACTATGCGTATCAAAGGGCTGCCGGTCCGCAAAGTGCTTGTAGATGAAGCCGCTGCCATTGAACACGAAATCTATTTTTCCATTACAAATGACCGCGCCGCGAAGAAGCCAGTCATGATCGCTTCTGCCGCGGGGGGCATTGATATTGAAGAAGTCGCCGCGACCACCCCTGAGAAAATTATCAAAGTGCATATCGATCCCTTACTTGGGTTGCGTGATTTTCAGGCGCGTGATATCGCGGCTTCGATCGACCTGCCCCGTGAGCTTTGGCGCGATTTCAGCAAGATTGCATCCGGGTTATGGCGTGCCTATCTTGAAACGGATGCTACCCTGGCCGAGATCAATCCGCTTGTCATCACAAAAGACAAACGTCTGGTCGCGTTGGATGGCAAGATGATGATCGACGACAATGCTCTGTTCCGTCATGCGGACCTGGCTGAGATCCGTGACATCGACGAGGAAGTACCTGCGGAGACAGAAGCGCGGCGACATGGACTCTCCTTCATCAAACTTGACGGCGACATCGGTTGCATGGTCAATGGCGCGGGACTCGCGATGACCAGCATGGATATTGTCAAGTTGTTCGGCGGCGAACCAGCCAATTTCCTGGATATCGGTGGAGGCGCGGGAGCAGACAAGGTCGCCGCCGCGATGCGCATCATCCTCTCTGATCCCAATGTAAAAGCCGTGTTGTTCAACATTTTTGGAGGGATCACGCGCGGTGATGAGGTGGCACGCGGTATTCTCACCGCGATGGAGGAAGTCAAACCCAAGGTGCCGATGGTGATCCGTCTTGTTGGAACAAATGCTGAGGAGGGCCGCAAGTTGCTTGAGAACGCCAACATGATCACAGCCGAGACATTAGCAGATGCCGCCAAGAAGGCTGTCGCTGCAGCAAAGGGAAACTAACTGATGAGCATACTCATTAACAAAAACACCCGTCTTCTGGTCCAGGGCATTACCGGCAACGAAGGCCTCTTTCACACAACCCAAATGTTCGCCTATGGAACAAATGTGGTTGCCGGTGTAACGCCCGGGAAAGGCGGTGAATGGGTTTTGGATGGAAAAGTTCCGGTCTTCGATTCAGTCAAGCTGGCGGTAGATGCGACCGGCGCCAACTGCACGTGTATTTTCGTCCCATCACGCTTCGCGCCAGATGCCATGTTCGAAGCTGCAGATGCTGGGATTCCTTTAATTGTTTGTATTACTGAAGGCGTACCCGTCCAGGACATGATGCGTGTCCGCAATTACCTCGATCAAAAGAAGGTGAGACTTGTGGGACCCAATTGCCCTGGGTTGTTAACCCCGGGTGAATGCAAGGTTGGAATTATCCCCGGTGATATTGCCTTGACCGGTAACGTTGGTGTAGTGTCTCGCTCAGGGACATTGACTTATGAGGTGTTGTACGCGTTGAAACTTGTTCACATGGGTGCATCCACCTGCGTGGGCATTGGCGGTGACCCGGTCAATGGCACAAATTTTATCGATGTACTTGAAATGTTCGAGCACGATCCACAAACGGAGAAAGTTGTGTTGATCGGCGAGATCGGCGGAACAGATGAAGACAAAGCCGCGGAATATATCGCAGCCAAAATGACCAAGCCAGTCGTCTCGTTTATTGCGGGTCAGACCGCCCCTCCCGGCAAACGCATGGGACACGCGGGCGCGATCATCGAAGGTGGGGCCGGCAGCGCGGCGGATAAAGTGAGAGCCCTAGAAGCCGCGGGCGTGAAGGTTGCCAAACATCCGGAAGAAATTCCGTCACTTCTTCAATAAAACGAGGCTTCGCGCTGAGCGGAGGGTCGAATGCTCCCCCTGGCACCGCCCGTGATTTGCCTAGCAAATCAGGCAGGTGAGCCGTACCAGGGCAGGTGTTGAGACCCAGAGGCGAAGGGTCCCATTCAACAAACAGGAGCTTGCTTCGCACAAACCGCTCGCAATGACATTCGATACCTTAAACACATAGAGCCGTCCGGATGGGACGGCTCTACGGTTATAATCGTTGAGGCCCGTTTGGGCAAAAATGACTTACTTGTGTGAGTCGATGTAAGTAACGGCGTCGCCCACAGAGACGATCTTCTGGGCATCTTCATCAGAAATCTCAGCACCAAACTTATCTTCAAAAGCCATGATCAGTTCAACCAGATCGAGAGAATCCGCTTCAAGCTCCTCGCGGAAACGAGCTTCTGGGGTAATTTTGGCCTCGTCAGCGCCAAGCAGGTCTTTGATAATCGCCTTTACTTCAGTATATGTGTCAGACATGACAACCTCCTTCAAAATTTGACGTGGCAATTGTACTCGGTCTAACAACCGTGTCAAGCCAGGTATAGTTACATTCACAGGAACACTACCCCATGACAAAAGTTGCGCCCATTGACCAGCGGAAAGCCGACCACATCAAGATCAATTTGGAAAAGGACGTCCGCTCCGCGTTGACGACCGGCCTCGAGAATTATCGCTTCACGCACGAGGCGTTACCGGAATTGGATCTGGAACAAGTCGACACAAGCCTCAGCCTGTTCGGCAAACGATTGGCGGCTCCCATCCTGATCAGTTCCATGACTGGCGGGACCAGTGATGCCGAGACCATCAACCTCCGCCTCGCGGAAGCCGCCCAGGAAATGAAGATCGCCATGGGCGTTGGAAGTCAGCGCACCGCCCTCGAACACCCTGAACAAGCCAGGACGTTCCAGGTACGACGCGTCGCACCGGATATTTTATTATTTGCAAATCTCGGCGCGGTACAGCTTAACTATGGCTACGGCATTGACCAATGCCGGAGCGCTGTAGACATGATTGAAGCGGATGCCCTAATCTTTCATTTTAACCCCCTCCAGGAGGCAGTTCAGGATGCAGGCGATACTAACTTCGCAGGTCTCGCAAAAAAGATGGAGGAAGTGTGCAAGAAGATCGAAGTGCCTGTCATTGCAAAGGAAGTTGGTTGGGGCATCTCCGAACGGACTGCAAAGTTATTAGCCGATAGTGGAGTGCAAGCCATCGATGTAGCCGGCGCGGGTGGGACAAGCTGGTCTCAAGTGGAAATGCACCGCGCGCCCGACGAGTTTACCCGCGAACTCGCCGCCACCTTCGTCGGCTGGGGAATTCCAACAGCCGAATCTATTTTGAATGTTAAGAGAGCCACCCCCGAAATGACGATCTTCGCCAGCGGCGGACTTAAAGACGGACTCGATATCGCCAAGTGCATCGCCTTAGGTGCAACCCTGGGCGGCATGGCAGGTCAATTCCTCAAAGCCGCGGCAATTTCAACCAAGAGTGCGGTTCAGACGATGAAGCTGACGAAGAGACAAATTGAAGTAACAATGTTTGCAACAGGAGTCGGAACGTTGGCAGATTTGAAGGCTGGAAGGTTGATCAAATTACAAGCTACATCGGAGAAATCATGATCCACTTACTCAAAGAAAAAGTCACACCCGCCCAGATTCAAGAAATGCTACGAGAGTATGAGAACATGATCAAAATTGTAGTAGATATTCGCCGTCGCCTCTTATCAGGTGGCGGAGAAATGCATTCCGATTGTGAGTCCACTTTACTGGAAAACGGAAGTGAACAGGATGATTTATGGGGTGCAAATTGGTACCCGAATGAACAACGCATTGAATTCGAATCATTGATTAATATTCGTCCCCGATTGGGGAATAGAAACATTTTGATTCAAGATGAAAACTTGCGTAAACAAGTTGAATCTATTACGCGTGAAATTCTTGGAGCATAAAATGAAAAACAAAGAAAAACTCCGTGAGCGCTTCCTGCGCGATCCACTTCCTCGCCGTCTGGGCGGACTTGCCGCCACACTGGGTCGCATTTCATCCTCTGCGCGAAATTCAACAGATCCCAATACTGTGGCAGAGTTATTGGATGAGGCCAAACACTTTATTGAATGGACAGCTGCAGATACTGAACCAGAAACCGCCGCGGAACTTGTACGAATACAAACTCTTCTCACTATCTGGCAAAAAGCCTGGATAGCAGCCAGCCAGAATCCACACCAACGACTTTTATTATCCGTACAGGCAAAAGATTGGTCAGATAAGGCAGTGGACTTTTCAGGACTAGTATGATGCCATTCGCTTGCAGCTCACACGAAAGCAATTCAGGAATAGCATATTGCTTTGTATCCGCAGCACGGAATAAATCCCTGATAAAATGACGCGATGACCTCACACATCAAAGCCATCATCTTCGACTTCGGCAACGTTTTGCTCGAATGGAATCCAAGATACGTCTATCAACGTTTCTTCCCCAACGATCCAGAAGCAATGGAACGATTCTTCAAGGAAGTCAGTTTCGCAGATTGGAATTTACAACAGGACAAAGGGCGTCCTTTCGTAGAAGGCGTCGCCATCCTTTCCAAACAATTTCCTCATTATTCACATCTCATTCAGGCCTATCAGGATCACTGGATCGATTCAGTGGGTGCAGCCTACGACGGCACGATAGAAATATTGAAACAATTAAAGCAAGCTGGTTATCGCCTTTACGGCTTGAGCAATTGGTCAGCAGAGACATTCCCCTTCGCCCGCGAAAAATACGATTTCTTTGATTTGTTTGATGACTTCGTCATATCCGGCGAAGTAGGCTATGTGAAGCCAGACCCTGAGATCTTCAACATCATGCTTGAGAAAATTGGAAAACCTGCAGAGGAATGTCTCTTCATCGATGACGCGTTGACAAATATCAATCAGGCACAGAAAATGGGGTTTGTAACGATCCATTTTCAATCTCCTGAGCACCTGGCAGTGGCTCTGCGCGAACTTAAGCTTCTCTAAATTCCTATCTATCTGACAGTCAAATCCTGTCCAGCGGAACAGGTTATTCCGCGTTTCCTATGATAAGATTCGACGACATTCGCGAACAGGGCAATCGATCCATGAGTCTCATTCACATCGAAAATCTAAGCAAGCAATTCAAAATTCTCAACCGCCGCGAAGGCTTGAGCGGCGCGTTCCGCGATCTGTTTTCAGGGAATTATCGAACCGTCGAAGCGGTAGCAGGTATCTCGTTCGATATTGACGCGGGCGAGATCGTCGGCTATATCGGTCCAAATGGCGCGGGGAAATCCACGACGATCAAGATGATGACCGGTATCCTGAAGCCAACAGATGGAATCATTCAGGTCAATGGATTAGCTCCGTACAACAACCGTATCCGCCAGGCGCAGATTATGGGCGTGGTCTTTGGTCAGCGTTCGCAACTATGGTGGGATCTTCCTGTGATCGAGTCGTTCAAAATTTTGAAAGAGATTTACAAAGTCGATCAAAAGACATTCGACCGCCATATGAACCTCTTCAATGATCTGGTTGGATTGGGCGCGCTCTATACACAACAGGTGCGAACGCTCTCCCTCGGCCAACGGATGCTGTGCGACATCACCGCCTCGTTCCTTCATAACCCGCAGGTCGTCTTTCTCGATGAGCCGACCATCGGCCTAGACATTTCCATCAAGGCAAAGATCCGCTCAGTGATCAAGGAACTGAACAGCGAACGGAATACAACCATTATTTTGACTACGCATGATCTCGGCGATGTAGAAGCCTTATGTCAGCGCATCATCATCATTGATAAGGGCAAAATCCTCTATGACGGTGACATCAAAAAGGTCAACGCCTTGTTCGGCGCGTATCGCACTTTGAAACTTCAAATTGATGACTTTAACGAAAAGACAATTCAACTTCTCAAAGAGAAGCTTTGCGATCAATTTGGTGAAGACAATGCGATCACAGTTGCTGAGACCGAGGAGTCCTGGACAGACGTGACGATTGATCAGGCCCGCACTCCCCTCTCGGACGTGCTGAACTTCGTAATGAGTAACTTTAAAGTGGACGATGTCCGCATTCTGGAAATTTCGATGGAAAATGTGGTCCGCAAGGTCTATGATGGAGCGCTGGGATGAGATCATATCTTCCCATCGCGCGCGGCTCTTACATGGTTGGTCTTGTCTACCGATTTGGATTTCTCTTCACCATTGTGGGCAATGTTGTCTATCTGGGAGTTGCCTATTACCTCTGGCGAAGTATTTACAGCTATTCAGATACCATACGTGGTTTGACGTTCAACGAAACCTTCCTTTATGTTGGACTGGGAAGCGCCATCTTTATCCTGTTGAAAACGTATGCGGATTGGTATATCCATTACGAGATCCGTGAAGGCATCATCGCCAATTATCTGACGAAGCCCCTGGATTTTCAACTTTACAACCTCTTTGCCAACCTTGGGTCACTTCTCATGAACCTGACCGCAATCACAGTCCCGACTGTTTTATTACTGACGTTTGTCTTCAAAGTAAAAGTGGCTTTCGGACCAGGCTTATTTCTTTTCCCTATCAGCCTCCTGCTTGCGTTTCTCATCAGCTTTTCGATTGATTATTCCATCGGGTTGATGGGTTTCTATTCCGAGTCAGTCTGGGGCTTGAGCACCACAAAAGAGATTATTGTGACTGTCTTTTCAGGAGCGCTGATCCCGTTGCAATTCTTCCCTGCGGCGATGCAAAAGGTTTTGTTCTGGCTTCCATTCCAGGCAATTTATCACACCCCGATCATGATGCTGACAAAACCCGATCAGGCATTAAATGTTTTTCTGCCCATGATGGCGGTTCAGCTGGCTTGGGCGGTTACTTTATTCGTCGCAGCGCGCCTTTTTTATAATCAGGCCATCAAAGTCTTGCGGATTGCAGGAGGTTGAGCATGCGAAGCTTTGCAGAATACCTCCGTTTATATGTCATCATTGAAAAGCAATACATCAAGGCGCGCATGCAGTACCGCGCGGATTTTATCATTAGTTCGATTGGCATGTTCTTTTCAAGCCTTGCCACACTGGGTGTGTTCTGGGTAATCCTGAACTCGGTACCGAGTCTGGCAGGCTGGTCACTGATGGAAATGGTCTTCATCTACGCTTTTTATATGATCGCCATTTCGCCGATGCAAATCCTTTTTGACCATGCCTGGCAAATCCGCTTTCACGTCCAACAGGGATCGTTTCTCAAATATTATTTCCGTCCGCTTAACATGATGTTTTATTACATGTCTGAGATGTTCGACTTAAAAGGGTTGACTCAATTAGTAGTGGGCATTGCTTTGTTAATCTATGCGTCCATTCAATTAAATCTGGGCTGGACTCCGATCAGACTCCTGCTGCTGCTCATGACGCTCTTCAGTGCCGCGCTGGTTCAAATCTCGATCATTGTCGCCGCTTCGTGCGCAGCGTTCTGGGTCTTGGATTCGTATCCCGTGCTTGGATTGGCGTGGAAGCTACGAGAATTCTCCCCCTACCCTATGACGATTTTCGATGGCGCGTTTCGTGTGGCATTTACGTATGTCATCCCGATCGGTTTTGTGGCGTTCTATCCCTCCCAACTCTTTCTTCGCCCCGAAGAAGTTTCTCCGCTTATTTACTTCTCCCCCGTCATCGGTATTGGGCTTTTTGCTCTCACCTATTGGATCTGGACAAGGGGCGTGAACAGTTATACAGGAACAGGATCTTAAGTAATGGATACTAAACTGCTTCTTTCACACATTGAAGTGGAACTGCAAAAACAAATTTCCCGCATCGACAGTCCGCGCACGAAGGCTTTTCATGAAATGCTCACGTATCACATGGGCTGGACCGGTGAAGGCGCAGGACCTGAAGCCACCGGTAAAAGGATCCGTCCATTGCTGGTGCTATTAACTTGTCTCGCGTCAAGCGGAGCCGAACGTGCAGACAAAACTTGGCAATCTGCTTTACCCGCCGCGGCCGCCGTGGAACTTGTCCATAACTTTTCGCTGGTCCACGATGATATTCAGGATAATTCAGAGAAACGACGTGGGCGCCCAACCACGTGGGTCAAATGGGGCGCGCCGATGGCAATCAATGCCGGTGATGCATTATTTGTTCTGTCGAATCAGGCAATCATCGATTTAAAAGAAAACTATCCTGCTGAAGTTGTCGTCAAAGCGGCAGAAATTTTGCTTAACACCTGTCTTGAGCTGACGCGCGGTCAATTCCTCGACATGTCTTACGAAGAAAAGATGGATCTTGGCGTAGATGATTATTGGCCCATGGTCGCGGGCAAGACCGCCGCGTTGTTATCGGCATGTTCTCACATCGGCGCATTGCTTGGCGGAGCCGATGATTCACTGCAGGAAGCTTATCGCTCGTTCGGGCATTATCTGGGCCTCGCATTTCAAGTGCAGGATGACATCCTTGGGATATGGGGTGACGAAGCAGTGACGGGCAAATCTGCAGCCAGTGATTTATTGGAAGGAAAGAAGTCCCTGCCTGTGATGGCTGGACTAAGTGCAGCCGGTAAATTTGCGGCGCGCTGGAAGCAAGGTCCGATCCAGTCTTCGGAAGTTCAGGAGCTGGCGCGCGTCCTTGCAAGCGAAGGCGGATATGAAAAGGCCAATGATGCTGCAAAACAAATGACGGATCTCGCGCTGATGAGCCTACGAGAAGCCGATCCTCAGGGCGAGGCGGGCGAGATACTCTTCGAACTGGCAGACAAACTACTGAAACGGAATCAGTAAGCGGCTGGGGTGGAGCACAGCCATAAGACCTCGGGCGTTCAGTACCAGAGGAAAGCGTAACATGCTTCGAAAACCTGCCACAACCATCCCTTGACGCTCCTTGGGGAGGCGGTAAAATTGTTATTGGTGGCAGGAAGAACGCTTGCCCATCCCAAAATCTGGTCTGGAATAATTGTGTAATACGCGGGTGTAGTTCAGTGGTAGAACGCTTGCTTCCCAAGCAAGATATCGTCGGTTCGAGTCCGATCACCCGCTCTGATTCGCAGAAGAGCTGCGTCCTTGTCGAGGAGAAGGCCCCTCGACATTTTTGTTTGGTAATTTGTAAGGTACCTGTCATGTCTTCCCCCAACAGTCCTATGTAGAATCATGTTGGAGGTTCCCTCACAATGGCATCATTAGAAAATAAAGGAACAATATTGTACGTGGAAGATAACCCAGATAATCGTCTGCTCGTAAAACGCATTCTGCAGGCAGAGGATTATTCACTTCTCGAAGCAATTGATGGAAAGGATGCACTCAATGTTTTAAAGACAGCGCGTCCAGACCTGATCTTGATGGATATCAACATGCCCGATATGGATGGTTATACACTGACCGCAACAATCAAATCCCTTCCAGGCTTTGAACGCGTCCCCATCCTTGCTCTGACCGCAAATGTAATGCGGGGTGATAAGGAAAAAACGCTGGAGGCTGGGTGCGATGGTTATATTCAAAAACCACTTGATATCGATCAGTTGACCCGGGAAATCGAAAAATTTCTTTCAAGGAGAACCAATGGCTGAAAATATTACGGACACCCAACCGATTAAGAAACCAACAATTCCAAAGGATGCAACCGTTTTAGTCGTTGAGGATAACGTTGCAAACTTTGTCTTGATCGCCCGCATGCTTGGATATTTGGGCATCCACTGTGAGTGGAAAACCTCCGGCTATGAAGTTGTAGAATATGCAGATACGCTACAACGTTTGGATCTGATCCTCATGGATATCCGTCTGCCGTACGAAGATGGGTATGGCGCACTCAAAAAGATCCGCGCCTCCAACCGGCTCAAGTCGATCCCGATCATTGCAGTAACCGCAGAAGCCAGCACCGATCAAATGAACAAGGCGAAAAATTCAGGCTTCGATGGCTTCCTCGGCAAACCGCTGGATCCAGACAAGTTCCCAGATCAGATTCGCCGTATCTTGAACGGAGAAGCCGTTTGGGAGTTTAGTTAATCACGAATCCAACCATGAGCGGAAATTCTCTGAACAACCAGTTCTTCATCACTGTATACTTCGTCGCGAGCGGAAACCGTTTGCATCTTGTCCAGTATTCTGATCCACAGGGACAACAAGTACAAACAACTGTTCCGCGCGGGATGGAGCTTTCCTTATCCTTAACGGAGATCGAGAGCGTTTTTGTTGCTGGTCCTATTCAAGTGGATTTGCGAGAGGCTTCGTCGCTGCCACCTCCTCTGATGGCGTATCCCCGTCAATTGGGATGCCAGACAGCCGCGTATGTTCCCATCCTTCAAAAAGGACAACTGCGCGGTCTTGTATTAATAGGCGCGCGTGAAGGTCAGCTCTTAACGGAAGAGGTTGTTGATGCTTTTGCGAGAACAATTCGATTGACCGCAAATGCTCTGGAAGTTCCAGATTCAACCACCGAAACACTCAACGAAAGACAAGCTGCAGAAATCAAGGCCTTGAATACGCTCGCATCAAATACCACCAATGTTGAAGATTTGCGCACATTTTATAAATTGATCCATGATCAAATCCGTTTGGTTATCGGTCAATTTGGATTCGTCATTGCCCTGTATGACCAGCGTACCAACTCTATTAGTATCCCTTATCTTTACGAAGACAATGCCTTTTCTTCCATCGACTCATTTCCATTAGGCGAAGGTTTAACCTCCATCCTGATCCGCACGCGCGAGCCTCTTATGCTTGTTGAAGATACCGAAAAGCGTGCCATCGCCATGGGTGCAAAAATTACCGGTAAACCTGCCCTATCGTGGTTGGGGGTTCCCTTATTAGCTCGAGGCGAAGCCATCGGTGCCATTATTATTCAGGATCTTGAACGCGAGAACAGTTTTGATGGGGATGATCTGCGCTTCATGGTCTCGGTTGCAAGCCAGGTTTCAGGCGCCATTTATAACGTAGTCCTGATCAACGAAAGTAAACAGAGCGCGCTTCAGTTTGAAACCGCAGCAGAAATTGCCAGAGACATCAGCAGTTCACTCGATCTGGATGAACTTCTGGATAAAGCGGTTGAATTGATCAGATCACGGTTTGATTTTTATCACGCGGCCATTTTTCTAAAAGACCTGCCCGGTGAATTTGTCGTCATTCGAGAAGCGACGGGTGAGGCCGGCGCACAGCTGAAGCGCGCTGGCCATAAGCTGGGCATCGGGTCAAAGTCGATCGTGGGGTTTGTCGCTGGGAAAGGCGAATCGTTGATCGTCAACGACACCTCACGCGATGCAACGTATCAACCTCATCCATTGCTACCCGAAACACGCGCAGAAGCCTCCATACCCTTGAAAGTTGGTGATCGTATTGTGGGCGTTCTGGATGTTCAAAGCAAGCAGACGTACGCATTTTCAGAAGAAAATCTTCGCACCCTGCAAATCCTGGCGGACCAATTGGCAATTGCCGTGGTGAACACAGAGCTCTTTGCTGAAACACAGGAACATCTTGCACAGCACCGACTCCTTCACCACATCACCACGACAGCTGCTTCAGGGACGACGCTCGGCGAAGCCTTGCAATCAGCGGTCAATGGATTACAGGTGACTCTGGGCGGCGATCGGGTTGCCATTTTATTGGCGGACCGTGAGAAGAAAACATTGGAAGTGCGGGCCGCGGTAGGCTATGCAAGCGGTGTATTCGATCTGCGCATTCCCATTGGAAGTGGTATTACCGGCTGGGCTGCGGCACATCGCCGCACGTTACGTATCAACAATGTTCTACAGGACACTCGATATGTTGAAGGAAGCCCTAACACTCGTTCAGAAATGGCAATCCCCCTTGTATATCGCAGTGAACTTTTGGGTGTTCTAAATGTAGAGAGTGAACAATTTGCTGCCTACGCAGAAAATGATGAAGAACTGTTGGGAACGTTGGGAGGCAGTCTTGCCGCGATCATCGCAAACGCAAGGCTTCTCGAGCAGATCCGCACGCAGGCTGAGCGCGAACGAATATTGTTCGAAATCTCAGACAAAATCAGACGCACCACAGATATGGAAACCATCCTCACTACAACAGTCAGCGAGCTGACGCGGGCAGTGGGGGCGAACAGTGTCCGAATCAAGATCGGAGTTCCATCCAGCCAGGCTCAGAAAAGTTCGGAAAACCATGATTAAAAGATTTTCACTCGACCAGTTGGTGCGCCGCAATGGTGGAGGGTCTTTGAGCATCCTCCTTGCAATCGTTCAATTCATTTCACTGTTGGGTGCAATACCCGGAATTCTTTCCATTTGGATCAATGCTGAATTCGATGAACCGCAGTTACAAATTTTTTCATTTGCCGTGCCGGCTCTGCTTATTGCTACTAATTTGATTCTTCTTGCCATTGGCTGGCGACTCACACCCATTGCCCGTAAACGGCTCGACAGCTTGGCAAACCAATCGACCCGGCCGAAAGCAGATGATGAACTCCTCGCATGGACCGAGATCACCAGCCTTAGTTGGCGCTATGGCATTGCGGCCGTCTTCGTTATTTTTTTCGTTGATATTTTACCGATATTTCTTATTTCTTTCTCGCAAGGAGAAGTGGTCTCTTCAGCATTCCAGCCCACTGCTCTCAATTCCTCTGACCCCATTTACATTATGATCGGTGGAACTGTTTCTTTATTTGGTTTCGTCATCCTGGCCATGTTATTGATTGAACGTTTCACACTACCGATTCGAGTGATCCTGCTTCCAAGAGACTTTGAGACTCAATTGAAGGGTCGCTCTGGTCTTCTGCTCAATGGAAAGTTCCTTACCCTAACCCTTGCATTGATTGGCATCGCAGTCCTTTTGATCGCTCCAATCGGCTATCAGCATACGGTTCGAGTACTTTACTCTGAAATCAGCTCATTTGAGATTTTCCGCGGCTTGCAGTTTCAATCTGTGCTTTTTAGTGTGCTGGCTCTCCTTCTCGGGGCAGGCTTTTCCTATTATGTTGCTAAAGCAGTCTCAGATCCTATTTATGATTTGATCACAACTTTCAACAAGATTGAGCAGGGCGATCTGACGCAACGCGCTCCTGTCAGCGGCACAGACGAGTTAGGCATTGTGACCGTGCAGTTCAACCGCATGGTCGCCCGCCTCGAAACCCTGCAAAATTCCCTCGAACAACAAGTGACCGAGCGCACGAAACAACTGGCAGCAACAAATGAGGTTGGACGGGTTGCCGCCTCCAGCCTTGATCCAGAGCAGCTTCTCGCTAAAGTAATACCACTCATTCCTGAACAATTTGGATATTACTTCGCAGCAATTTACTTGGTGGACCCTAGTGGAAAATGGGCTGAATTAAAAGAAGCGACCGGCGAAGCTGGCAGAGTGCTTAAGCAAAACCATCATCGCCTGGAAATATCGGGGAAAAATATGGTGGGCACAGCGATTCGTGAGTTATCCCCCCGCATCGCCCAAATCGCTTCAGAGGAAAAACAAAGATTTGAAAATCCACTTCTGCCCTATACGCGTTCTGAAATGGCACTCCCATTAATGGTTGGCGATCGCGTCCTGGGAGCCTTGAATGTCCAATCCACACGAGAATCGGACTTTGGTCCGCAGGTGATAGAGACAATGCAGAATATGGCTGGGCAGGTTGCTATTGCACTGGAAAATGCTCGTCTCTTCCAGGAAGCACAACAGATTATTAAGGAGATGCGCGCGGTCCAGCAGCAATATCTGCTTGAAGGCTGGCAGGGATTATCAGAAGAAAACGAAAAACTCGAATATCGCATCGGTGATGAGGAAAATGAAAATTCCAGGAAGCTCGAAGTTCCGATCAGCCTGCGCGATCAAATTTTAGGTCAGATCATGCTCGAGAGTCAGACAGAATGGACACAAGACCAGCAAAGCCTCGTGGACGCGGTCGCAACACAAGCCGCGATTGCACTAGAAAACGCGCGTCTGGTAAGCGCAAGCCGGCACATTGCCTTACGTGAGCGGATGGCTGCTGAGATCAACTCAAAGATTTGGTCATCCGCAACGATTGATGGCGTTCTCCAAACTGTTGTCAAAGAACTGGGCCGTCGGCTAGATGCATCCAGTGCAACCATAGAACTAAATATTGACAATCACACAAGCGAGGAAGCATGAATATCCAGCCTTCTTCTCAACAAACAAATCAGGCTGGGTTTTTCTCTTATGAGCAGTGGCGGGAACGCTTCCTTAATATTGTGCTTAGAGGCTCCTGCCTTCTGGGTCTCATCGCGATAGTTCTTTATCTTTTCAGCTCATCAACAACACTTTATAAAGTTCTGGCAGTGATGACCTATGGGATATTAGTATTAGTGACCCTGTTGAAAAAACTGCAATATCGCATCCGGGCAGGTGTCTTTCTTTTCCTCTTATATTTTGCGGGTTTTAGTTCACTCATTGATTATGGTATTGCAGAGGCCGCTATTCTCTTTCTAGGTTTTGTGGTGATGACCAGTTTGTTATTTTCGCTTCGGGCGGGAATTTACTCCATAATCGGAGTGACCATCTTAAGCATTGTTCTTTTTGGCTGGTCAAGTTCCCCCTTCGAAGCCTCAGCAAGATTGACCGTGATTCTTTTGGTGGTTTCTACGATGATTGCGATTGGGCTGTACACCCTTCAGGAGGAATTCACGAAGACACAGGCGACTGCAGTCCAAACATTTGACATGCTTCGGAACGAACGCTTAACCCTGGAACAGCGGGTGGAAGAACGAACCTCCGGGCTGGCTCGAAAAACGGAGCAACTCCGGGCAACATCCTATATCGCACGTAAAACTGCCGAAGTACAGGATTTGGCTTTGCTATTAAATACAGTGGCAAGATTGGTCACCGACCAATTCGGGTTCTACCACACGGGTATCTTTCTCATCAATGAGACGGGAGATCACGCTGTATTACAGGCCGCTTCATCCGAAGGCGGCCAACGAATGATCGACAGAGGACACGCACTGGCTGTTGGCATGCAGGGTATTGTAGGATATGTGGCAGCTCAGAAGAAACCACGTATCGCACTGGATGTTGGAGAGGATGCCGTTTTCTTCAACAACCCGGACCTCCCTATGACTCGCTCCGAGGTTGCCCTACCATTGTTGATTCGAAACAAGGTTCTTGGCGTATTAGATATTCAATCTGATAAGCCGCAGGCTTTCGGTGCTGAAGATATTGACGTTTTGCAAACTCTCTCAGATCAGATTGCGATCGCGATCGAGAACGCTCGTTTGCTCGATGAAACTCAGGCGGCCATCATACAGCTTGAGGCACTGACCGGTATCCGTACGCGTGAAGTGTGGACCCAAAAACTTCGTGACAACAACCGTGTCTATACTTACACTCCGCTAGGATTGCGCGCGGATAAATTACCCCAGAGCAATGAAAATGCGATCACTGCTTCAATCATGCTGCGTGGACAAAAAATTGGAAATGTTTCCATTGCGAGAAAAGGCGATGCAAAATGGAACAAACTGGATGAGAGCCTTTTGGAGGAGGTGGCCAGCCAGGTGGGGCTGGCTGTTGACAACATCCGCCTTCTGGAAGAAGCGACCCATCGCGCTAAACAGGAACAGACGGTCGGCCAGCTCGCAACCCGCTTTAGCCAATCATTAGACCTGGATACACTATTACAAACTGCCGCGCGCGAACTGGGACAACTCCCCGATATCTCAGAAGTATCTGTGTTTATTGGGCAGCAAAACGAACAAGACTCTCAACTCAAGCAACGCTCAAGGCGCAATACAATCTAACATGAAACAACCAAGCAAATCGCAATTTGACATTAATGTAGCAAACGAGCGCCTGGCAAAGACGTTTTATTCGAATGGGCGCTATAACCCTGTTTTGTTGGCAGTCGCCGGCTTGGGGTTTATTGCAATTTTTCTACTAACACAATTTGGTGTTCTTGGAGAACCCGCTCCTCAATTACTCTATATTGGTGTTATTACCCTGTTGTTTGCGATTGCGGAGATTCCAGTATTGGCCCTTGCTCGACAAAACAAAGGAGTTTCCGCGAATTTCTATGGCACAGTCATTACAGGGATATTTGCCATTTCCTTAACCTTGTTTTGGCATGGAATTGCCCTGGTTGCTATATTCATTGCCTTGATCACACCGGCCATCGCACTCACAAATGGTCTGCCACAGAAGTACATTTCCCGACTTCTCCTGCTGCTTATTGTTATGGTTAACGCCATTCTTTATGCAAACTTAAAATCGCCATTCGAGCGCCTTGAGAACAGCTCATCAGCCGCGATGGCCGGCATTATTTTCCTGGTCGCCACTGGCATTCTACTGATAGGGGTCACAACCATTTCGCAAAGCAGAATTTTCCATAGTATTCAAACTTTGCTGCTTACCTCGTTTGTTATTATTGTGACGATTACAATTTTTATGACGGTCGCCTTATCGGCAGTTGGAGCTTATAGCAGCAACCAGACTCAAACTTTTAACAGCCTCCAGGCCATAGCGACTCTTAAAGAAAATCAGATTAATAACCTGTTGTCAGATTTTCAAAATGACACGCGGGTGCTCCTGGCAGATTCCGAATTTACAACGAACGCGCTTGAATCTCTGAAGGCTGCCGGCCTTACTCCTGAGTCGGAAGCGAACATCAAGAGCTTAAGCCGTTCACGGATGGTGGCTGTTTTAGGCGGCGAAGAAGAAGCTTACAACGAAATCATGGTGCTTAACGCCCAAGGCGATGTGATTATCTCCACAGTTTCTCAAAGAGAAGGCACAAGTTTTACACAACAGCCTTTCTTCCGAGATGGCTCAGTAAAATTTTTTGCTGGGTTTTCAGATGAACCTTCTTTTGGCGCTGAGAACCTGATCATCGCTACTCCAATCATGGATGAACAGGGGAAAGTAGTGCAGGGTGTTCTTGTGCTTCGCTCAAACGCTGCTCCCCTGAAAAAGATTATGGAGAATACCCCTGGCTTCGGCGAAGCGGAAACTTATTTTGTCGATGCCAATTTTAAACCCGTCACCAAGACGCTTACGCCCATTGAGTTTATTAATACACAAGCAACTTCAGAGGCTGTCTCGAATAATGCTTCCCAAGGCAAAGCCATATACTTGAACTACGCAAGTCAACAGGTGCTCGGGTATTATGACTGGTTCCAGCCCATGCAGCTGGCAATGATCGCCGAAATCCCAGTAAGTTTTGTGTTGAACAACTCGTTGAAGGCACTTACAGGAAGTGCATTGCTTGCTCTGTTTGTGGCCGCGATTGCGATTGCAGCAGTGGCAGTATCCGCACGCGCGATTGCTGACCCGATCAAGACGCTGGCTCAAACTTCAGAAAGTTTTGCCGCGGGCAAATTATCCACGCGAGCCATTGTGGATCGTGAAGATGAAATTGGCGCCCTGGCAAATGCATTTAACCAGATGGCAAGCCAGCTTCAGGAAATCATCGGCAAACTGGAGCAGCGCGTCGCGGATCGTACACAAGACCTTGAAAACCAAAGTTTCCGACTCCGGGTAGCAGCAGAAATTGCCCGCGATGCGGCCTCCTCACGAGATTTGCACGAGCTGCTGGTACGGGCCGCCGATTTGATCCTCAACCGCTTCAACTTTTATCATATTGGTATTTTCCTCCTTGACAGCAATAAGGAATTTGCTGTCCTCGTCGCCTCCCCGACGGAGGCCGGCAGGCAAATGATCGAAAATAATCATAAGCTTCGTGTGGGAGAGGTGGGAATCGTAGGACGCGTTTCTGCTACGGGAGAGCCGCGCATCACCCTAAATACCGGAGATGACGTGGTTTTCTTCAATAATCCCTACCTCCCACAGACACGCTCAGAAATGGCTTTGCCATTAAAAGTTGAAAATAAGGTTATTGGCGTACTGGATGTACAAAGCGATCAGCCTCAGGCATTCAATGAGGAAGATATCGCGATCATGCAGGTCATGGCAGATCAGCTTGCTACCGCGATTGAGCGTACCCGCCTCTTACAGGAAGTAGAAAAGAACCTGAAGGAAATCGAGAGCGCCTACGGTCAATTCACTCGTGACAACTGGAAAAAGCTATCCAATGGCACTTCAAGTGGCAATATGGGCTATCGGTTTGATAATGTTCGTCTCGAGCCAATTACCAGGCTACCCGAGCTTGCGGACGATGTTTTCAAAACTGGCACGACGATCGGTTCCAATGGCAGCCACATGGAGACAAATAAGGAACGGACTGTTGCCATACCCATCAAATTACGAGAACAAACAATTGGCGTTGTCAGTATAAAACTCAAGGAAGGTTATGACAGTAATACCGTCTCGATCATAGAGTCGGCTGTAGAACGTCTTGCGTCAGCCATGGAAAGTGCTCGTCTATATGAAGAAGCCCGTATGCGTGCGGATCGTGAACTATCTATTTCACGCGTAACTGCAGCAATCAGCGCCTCCACAGAATATGAACAGATCTTGCAAACAACAGTCCGTGAAATTGGCAACATATTAAGTGACACGGAAGTTGCCATTCAGATTCTCGAAGAACCCGCAGTCCTCAAACGGCCCGAGCGAAGAGAGCAATAAAATGCAAAACGCTTTTCGTAAATTCTTTGCTTCTCCTGTCTTCGCTGAAGATGAAGACAAGACACGCTCCGCCGCCATTCTGAATATTCTGGGTTGGAGCACCATGTTCATTGTGGTGACACTCCTCATCATTCGTATTGTTGAGGGCCGGGATATAAATCTCGTTGAAGTTAACTTGGTATTGACACTCATTGTGATTGCCATTGCATTGATGCTCTTTTTATCGAGACAGGGATATATCAGGACCGCCGGACTTCTTTTCGTGACGACGATTTGGATGGGACTTTCTTATCTGACCTGGATTGCCGATGGCATTCGTGATGTTGCGTTCTTCGGATATTCAATTCCAATCTTAATAGCGGGTCTTCTGCTCGGCTGGCAAGGAGCAATCAGCTTCACGATTTTAAGCATTTTTTCTGGCTGGGCATTGGCATATGCAGAAACCTACCAGCTCTTTTTCCCAACTTTAGATGAGCCATTAAACTTTGCGCGTGACATGACCGGAGTCTTGGCATTAGTTGGCGTAACTATCTATCTAACAATTACCAACCTTCAAAGTGCATTGAACAAATCCCGATCATCGGCACGGGAATTGTCTCTTTCCAATCAGGAATTAAATGAATTGCGAGTTGGTCTCGAAAAACGGGTCGAGGAAAGAACCTCTGAGTTGAAGAAGCGCGCAACGCAGTTGGAAGCCGTTTCCAGCGTCGCGCGAACGATTGCATCCGTTCAGGAAATAGATACACTTCTTCCAGCCATAACCAGATTGGTCAGCCAGCAATTTGGTTTTTATCATGTTGGAATTTTCCTTTTGGATCAGCAACGCAGGAATGCAGTCCTGCGCGCGGCCAATAGTCAGGGAGGGATACAGATGCTTGGCCGCCAGCATCGTTTGCCTTTGGATTCGCACAGCATTGTTGGATACTCAGCCCTGCGCGGTGAGCCACGGATCGCCCTAGATGTTGGAACTGATTCCGTTTATTTCAACAACCCCGACCTTCCAGATACGCGCTCGGAAATGGCAATACCTCTGCGAGTGGCTGGAGAGGTGATTGGCGCCCTCGACGTGCAAAGCACCGAAACAAACGCGTTTTCTCAGGAAGATATTAATGTGCTGACCACGCTTGCAGACCAGATCGCGATTGCCATTGAAAACGCCCGCTTGTTCGGGGAAGCCAGAAAAGCTTTGAATGAATCACAAGCCATGTTTGATAAATATACGCAACAGGAATGGAGCAATTTCGCGCGACAAGTCAAACCAAATGGATTTCTCTTTGATGGAAAACAAGTGCTTCCGTTGGATAAAAATTCGAGGCGCGAACCCATCAAGGCAGTGATGCAAACTGGCAGCCTCTCTCTGGAAAAAGCATCTGCAACAATTGCGATCCCCATCAAACTTCGTGGTCAGACGGTCGGAGTGCTGGATGTGCGCTCAAAAAAAGGTCAGCGGAACTGGAAACCGGATGAGATCGCCATGCTCGAAGCCGCTGCGGAACGCGCGGCCCTGGCTCTGGAAAACGCCCGTCTGGTCGAAAGCGCCCAACGGCGTGCTGCCCGTGAACGCGCGATCGGAGATATCTCAACCCGCATCGGCGCAGTGGGTAACCTAGAGTCCATTCTTCAAACAGCGGTCGAAGAACTGGGACGCAAGATTGGCGGCGCGACTGAGGTAACTCTCGAAATCGGCAGTGACGACGGGGAGAATAACAGGTAGCTCCATGTTGAAACAGATACTTTCATTTCTTAAGTCTCCGATCTTCCCGGAAGATGAAGACAAAACCCGCAAGGCGCGATATGCCAACGCAATTGCCATATTATTTCTGGCAGTAATCGTTCTTTATGAAGCTTCCATAAGACTTTTTTTGCACTATGCGGAGTTTTCTCTTATAGACCTGATCTTGCTTGGAATTGGAACTATTTTCGGCACTGGTCTGGTATTCTTAAGAAGAGGATATGTCAGATTCACAGCCATATTGCTTGTCGTGATTATCTGGATTGCATCAAATAGTATCGCAGCCAGTGGCTTTGGCGTAAAAGATGCTTCTTATATAGTGAACTTTGCTATCATCCTTATGGCTGGCTTATTAATAGGCTGGCAAGCGTCTCTCTTTATTACTGTCATTAGCATCTTTTCAGGATGGGGATTGGCGGTGGCAGAGAAGAATGGGTTAATCAGCGTTGTTCCCTATCCTGTTACATCATTTGCCCGAGATATAGATTTCGTCTTTGTCATCAATGCCACTATTATTTATCTGCTTATTAATGGCTTGGAGAACGCACTGAGAAAATCTAGAGAGAATTTTAATGAACTGGATGCAGCGAACGTCAACTTAAGTTTCACGCAGACCGAATTAAAAAACCGCTCTGAAGAATTGATCGTTGCGAACCAACAACTTGAAAATAGCACGAAAAAACTCCGCGCAGTTGCTGAGGTGACCAGCACAGCAGCCTCATTAAGGAATTTTGCAAATCTTATTTCGTTGACCACAAATATTATCAGCGACGAATTAGGATATTACCATGTCGCTATCTTTTTACTAGATGAACAAAGGCAATATGCAATTCTGCGCTCTGCCAATACTGAGGGCGGTTTAAGAATGCTGGCGCGCGGGTTTAAGGTCCCCATAGGTCAATTGGGCATTGTCAGTTCTGCGGCACAAACGGGTCTAGCACGTATCGCTTTTAACATCGGCGAAGACAAAAACTTTTTTAACAATCCGGACCTTGCCGGCACCCAATCAGAACTAGTCTTACCACTCAAATCGGGGGATGAGATCATAGGGGTTTTGGATATTCAATCGATGGAGCTCAATGACTTTACTGAGGACGAGATCTCCATCTTATCCATCCTTGCAGATCAAGTCGCGATTGCGCTTCAAAACGCATTGCTGTTTGAAGAATCACAAAGAGCATTGCGTGAAGCAAACGTTGAGTCGTTACAGGCCTCCAGAAGAGCCTGGAAGGACTATGGAGAAGTGATCGAGACAAAAGGCTATCGATATGATGGAATAAAATCTGAGCCTTTGAAGGATACGCGATCTTCAAATGGTGAAAATGAGGCTTTGTTGATCCCCGTTCAATTACGTGGACAAACCATTGGTCGCTTAAAGTTAAACGCGGCCGATCCCTCCCGCCAATGGACAGATGATGAACTGATCATGGTATCAGCAACTGCTGAACGGGTTGCATTGGCTCTGGAGGGCGCACGCCTGCTGGATGAAGCACAAAAACGCGCAACTAGAGAAGCCTTCCTGTCTGAGGTTTCAACGAAATTAAGCACCTCATTCCAGTTGGACTCCATTCTGCGCGATACAGTGCAGGAATTGGGACAAACGCTGCAGAATTCAACGGTCACCTTCCAACTGGTAAATCCATCCACACCTCCTGAGACACCTGAGCCACAGAAATCAAACGGCGCCAAACCGGAGTAAGTTATGACATTGAATGAGAACCCCAAAACAATTCAAAATCCCGCGAACTGGTTTGCGCGCCTTTTGGGATTCCTGATCAATCCGCATTCCTCAGTTCGGGAAATCGGAGAAAAACGGCGGGCGCAACTATTAGCAATCATAACGCTTATTCTTACAGTCGCTTACATCTGGGCGCTGATCACCCGACCAACATCCTATAGTGAGTTCCTTGCCTTGCTTCTTTTTACAGCGATTGTTTATGGATTGAGCAGAACACCTTATTACGAAATTGGAACCTATTTCTTCTGTTTCGGCTTCACAGCATTTGCATACATTACCCTTTATCTTGGAACTGCTAGCAGCTACACGTCCGCCATCACTACAACCGTTCACATTTCTCTCGTTGTCGCAAGCCTCCTGCTTTCCTTTCGAGGTTTGGCCGCTTTGGTACTCTTCGTCGGCATCGCATCAGCCACTGCTCCCCAATATTCGCAGGTGCCCATTGCGGTCAACAGTGATTTCTTTCGAGATACAGGAGTCGCTGTATCGATGGGAGTAATTCTTCTTGGTGTAAATATGTTCCGTTCGTTCGTTGAAAGAGAACGCCTGAAGGAAGTGAATCAGATTAACCGAACCTTTGGAGAATTAGCGACTAGTCTTGAACAGCGCGTGAACGAACGAACAGAGGAAATCCAAAGCGCTAACCAACAAATCATTCGCCGTGCCGCTCAACTCAAGGCGGTTACCGAACTATCTGAATCAATTGCACAATTGCAAGACCTGAATGAAATTTTCCCAGCTACCACAAGGTTAATCAGTGAACGGTTTGGTTTCTACCATGTGGGCATTTTTCTCATCGATCAGGCCCATGAGTTTGCAATCCTTCAGGCCGCGAATAGTGAAGGTGGGAAACGAATGCTGGACCGGAATCACCGCTTACGACTGGGAGTGGGTGTCGTCGGCTTTTCTGCACAAACGGGACAACCCCGCATCGCTCTGGACGTGGGAGCGGATGCCGTTTTCTTCAATAACCCTGACCTTCCCGACACTCGTTCTGAGGTCGCACTGCCGATGAAAGTGAGAACAGGAACGATTGGTGTACTGGACGTTCAAAGCATGGAAGCGGGCGCGTTTTCAAGTGAAGATTTACAAGTCTTAACAGCGCTGTCTAATCAGGTATCTATTGCCCTGGAAAATGCCAAACTGTTGACCGAAGCTCGCGCCGCTCTAATGCAGGTCCAGGAAGTCTATAACGAATTCACACGAGCAGAATGGAGCAGGACAATCGCACAGACAGAACAGCCAGGTTTCCGTTATCAAACGGGTCGCATTGAAATGCTGGAGAAAGCATTACAAAGTTCGGAGGTAGTCTCAGCAGTACAGCGCGGTGAAGTGATGTCAAACCAAAACAACGGCTCAATAGAGAAGCCTGCTGCTGTCGCGGTCCCTGTCAAACTGAGAGGCGAAGTCATTGGAATTCTGCACATCGAATCTCATGATCCACTCAAAAAATGGCAGGCGGATGAGATCAGTCTCGTGCAGGCGGTCGCCGAACGCGCCGCGTTTGCGATGGAAAACGCGCGTTTGTTCCAGGATGCGCGCCGACGTGCTGCCAAGGAACGTTTGATTTCGGAAGCTACTGCCCGTATCAGCGGTGCCCTTAACATCGAAAATATTTTGCAATCGACAGCAGAAGAATTGGAACGCGTTCTGGGTGGCTCTGAAATCTTAATTCAATTCCAGAGTAAGGAGCAGTCGTGATTTCTGACCAAAATTTACTCCCCTCTGAAGCACAACAGCCGCGTCGCAACACCTGGTGGTTGTGGATAACAGTTCTTACTGCATTGCTGTTTACCGGCTTAGAACTAATCACACTTTGGGAGACCAATCGCAACCAATTATGGGTTGCCCTGCCGATGATTGTTGCTGCACCACTTTGCTATTGGCTGGCAAGAATAGGCCGGCGGGTTGCAAGCAGCATTCTATTTATCGTCGCGATTGCCCTTCAATCCATTCTTATTTCGCTGGTACAAAGTGGATCGGGTGTTCCGAACGCGATCATATCGTTAGTTTTGATTTCTGGTATTTGCCTGACAACATTACCACGGACATATCTTAGGCGTGTTTTCATTATTAGCTTGTTTGTTTCAGTGACGTCAATCTTCATTGATGCCTTTGGAAATCCCAGCCGCCTGACAGCCAGTCTTGGGCAAGGTCGCTGGATTTTCTCGTTTGTGGTGCTGTCCGTATTTGTAATCTTCTTTGCCCGAGAATTACTGCTATTGGATCTTCGCACAAAAATCGTAACTGGCATTATTGGAACGGGTGCGATTGTATTATCTGTGCTGGTTGCCTTTGTGCTTTACCAGACTCAACAAATTACAAGTGCGCTTTCACAGCGGCTTGATACCAGTGTTAATCAGCTTGCCGAGGAACAACTAGTCAATACGGCATTTACGCAAGCTAATCAGGCAAATCAAGCTTTCCAGGATATCACCGAGGAAGTTGTCGCTCTATCCAAGCATTGGGTCTCCTTGGAAGGTCGCAAAGCATTGCTCAGTCAAGGTTCCTATTGGGACGCGCGTGCAAGTGTGGCCCAACTCGATGGTGGTCAATATGGTAATTCTGCAACTGACACATCTTCAGTGTTTGTTCCCACTCGGGTAAAAGTAGATGACTTGGTCATCGCAGATCTGAATACCTCGGCTTATCTTGATTTTTATGTTCCCGAACTACTGCAATCCCACCCATCCCTGCTGGCAATGTATGCCATCGATACTCGAGGAGTCACCCGTTATTATCCTAATATCAATCTGGCCAGCCTGCTTCCACCGGATTTTGATGCTACCAAACGACCTTATTTCCTGATTTCATCTCCCTTGTATAACCCTCACCGTGGGCCGCGCTGGACGATCCCTTATATTGATGCAACGGGAGGCGGGCTGGTTGTAACGGTTGCATCGCCGGTCTACGAAAACAATCGTTTCCTCGGCGTTGTAGCCGCCGACATGAAATTGGGTGAGATCACCAAACAGATTGGCTTGCTCAAAATTGGGAAAACAGGATACGCATTCCTGATTGACGATGCAGGGCGTATTCTTTCCATGCCACAAGCCGGATTCGATATGTTTGGTATCCGCCCGGAGGATCTGAATAGTGAGGAGTTCTTCAAACAAACTATCCTGGGATTAGGTACCACCCAACTCCAGGCTGTGACAAAGCGTATGACCTCCGGCGGCAATGGCCTTCTGATTGTTGATGTCAATGGTGTTGAAACGTATATTTCCTTTTTTCCTATAAAGGCCAATGGCTACAGTATCGCATTGGTTGTCCCGGCTTCGGAACTACAGGATGCAATCATATCGGCCCGCAATCAGACCCAACAACAGCTGCGCTCCGCAGCACAGGTAGCAGCAATTCTTTTGGTGATTCTACTGGTAGTTTCAGTTGTAATAAGTTTTGGGCTGGGCAAAATCATTGCCGCCCCTATCCAACGGCTTACTCAGGCGGCCAGTCAGATTTCTGCAGGAGATTTGAACATCCAGGCAACTGCCACAACGAACGATGAAATTGGCACACTTGCACATGCCTTCAATGCGATGACGTCGCGTCTTCGAAAAACATTGGATGGATTGGAACAAATGGTGGAAGAGCGCACCACCGAACTTTCCCTGGCCAATGAAAGAAATGAACGACGTGCCAAGCAATTTGAATCGATAGCCCACATTGCACGGACCATTAGTTCCACGCGTGATCTCAATGTTTTGCTTTCACAGATTACGACCGCGATTAACCGTGAGTTTGGGTTTTATCATGTTGGAATTTTCCTGGTAGATGCATCAAAGGAGTACGCGATTCTCAGCGCAGCAAACAGTGAAGGCGGGCAAAGAATGCTGGAGCGAGGTCACAGGCTAAAAGTGGCTGAGACAGGCTTGGTTGGTTATGTAACTGGAACGGGAAAGCCTCGTATTGCGCTGGACACCGGAGCAGACGCCATCTTTTTCGATAACCCAGACCTGCCGCAGACTCGCTCTGAACTTACCCTTCCCTTACGTGTAGGAGAAGAAATGATCGGCGCGCTCGATGTTCAAAGTACTGAACCAAACGCCTTTTTCCCAGAGGATGTTAATATTCTCTCCACACTTGCAGACCAGGTGAGCATCGCTATTCAAAATGCGCAGCAATTCGAACAGACTCGTCATGCCCTCAGCGAAGCGGAAATTCTCTCACGGCAATTCATCCAGAGTGGCTGGCAGCAATTTACGAAACACAGAAACCTTGTTGGAATTCGTCATACCGGCACCCGGGCATCTTTGTTGTATAAGAAAAACGGTAATGATGAAAGCCCTTCTGATGGATCACTGTCCAGAATCAAGGCACGGGGTACATCTTTGTCACTGCCAATCAAATTGCGCGGCGAAGTGATTGGCTCGGTGGATATTCATGCACCCGATAGCCGTCCCTGGGATCAGGATGAACTGGATATTGTTACAGCCATTATCGAGCGTGCCGCGATTGCGATGGAAAACGCACGTCTCCTCGCAGAAAGTCAAAAGCGCGCCGCCAAGGAACGCACGATCGGTGAGATTTCATCGAAGATCAGTGTACAGAGCGATATTAACGAACTGCTAAAAACGGCTGCACAGGAATTGGGCCGCATGTTACCGGGTGCAGAAATCGCGATCCAATTCAATAAGGATACAGAATGATCCGAAGATTGTTAAGCCCACCCGTCTTTCCACAAACGGAAAAGAATTTCCGCGCAAAATTTATCAACGGATTCGCATGGAGCGTCATCGGATTGCTGCTGTTTGCCCTGGTGCCTCAGTTCATACATCCTAAAAACTTTAGTATTGCAGTGTTCTCGAGCTTGATCATTGTGATGGTGATTGCCCTTTATCTACTCCATAGAGGAAACGTCGACGCGAGTGGAATCATTATCGTTTTGCTTGGCTGGCTGGGCGTCAGTGTACAGGCATTTACAGCCGATGGTGTAAAAGACGTTATTGTTGTTGCCTTCCTGGCACTTGGCTTACTAGCAAGTATCATCATCAACTGGCGCGCAGGTGGCATAGTAATTCTGAGTGGGATCGGGATGATTTGGGCGCTTGCGCTATTACAAGCCAATGGAGTTTTTACCCCCAGTTCACAAAATCCGATCGCTTATGCTCGGGACCTTTCATTTGTTTTCATCGCAGTGACTGTATTGGTTTATTTCAGTACGACCAGTATGCAGAACGCAATTCGCCGGGCTACAATGAGCGAAAAAGGTCTTGTGCAATCAAATCAAAATTTGCAGGAACTTAATCAAAGTCTGGAGGATCGTGTTTCGAGTCGTACTGCCGAACTGGAATTGGCGAACCAGCGTAATGAGCGACGGGCCAGGCAGTTCGAGGCGATCGCGCAGGTGGCGCGTGCCACTACTTCCATTCAAGATGAAGACACACTTCTATTCCGCCTTGCACAGGTGATCAGCGAACAATTTGGTTTTTATCATGTTGGTATCTTCCTTTTGGACGATCAGCGTGAAAACGCTATTCTGCGCGCCTCAAACAGCGAGGGTGGCAGAAGAATGCTGACACGCAGGCACAGTCTTAAAGTTGGTCAGATGGGGATTGTCGGCCACGTTGCATCGTCAGGAAATCCACGCATCGCTCTGGATGTGGAAGCGGACGCGGCTTTTAAAAACAATCCGGACCTACCCGAAACTCGCTCTGAACTGGCTCTGCCGCTCAAAGATGCGAGTCAGATCATTGGCGTATTGGACGTACAAAGTACAGAACCCAATGCGTTCCTGCCTGAAGACACAGAGACTCTCTATACCCTGGCAGATCAGGTTGCGATCGCCATTCAAAATGCGCGCTCCCATGAGGCAACTCACCGATTGCTGGAAGAGGCACAACGTACATCTGATTCTTATCTAAAGGAAGCCTGGCGATTATTGCAGGCACAGGAAAAAAGGATCGGATACGTCATTTCAGAGAATACTATAAAACCACTTGAAAAATTTATCGATCATCCCTATATCAATAAAGTGATCTCGCAGGGCCCCCCCCTGGTAGAGAATGGAGAAAGCGGCACTCTGGCAGTTCCCATCCACTTGCGGGGAGAGGTAGTGGGTGTTTTAGATATCCGTGTGCCGACTGGGCATGACTGGGATCCAGATGAAGTGGATATCGCTAGGGCGGTTGCCGACCGTTTATCGCTCGCGCTGGAATCAGCAACCCTTCTGCGAACAACCCAACGACGCGCAGAGATTGAGCGTCTCACAGCTGATATTTCCGGCAAGATCGGCGCCTCTGTTAATATGCGTAATGTTTTGCAGACTGCGGTCGAGGAGCTGGGTCGAGTCCTGCCAGGTTCAGAAGTGGTCATCCAGTTTCAAAGCGGGAAGGATAATGGTTCTAAATAACCAGAGTATATCCTTATGATGAATTCATTATCTAAGTTCTTCGCTGCTCCAGTCTTCGCTGAGGACGATGAGAAAACGCGTTCGGCCTGGTATCTCAATGTAATTGTTTTGAGCAACATCCCGATCCTGTTACTCTTCATCATCATACGGACCGTTACTGGCGCCGAACCCTTTGGGATTGATAATTTAATACTCGCCGGGATCATTGCTATCCTTACCGCTGTTTGGTTTTTGATAAAATCAGGACGAGTACGTCTGGCTGCATACTTACACGTCTCCACAATCTGGCTCGCAAGCACGATGATTGCATTGAGCGGAAGCGGCATCCGAGGAACCGCATTCACTAGTTATTTTGTGGTCATGCTGATGGCAGGTTTGTTACTGGGCTGGGGACCTGCGATCGGATTTACTATCCTTAGCATGGCGGCTGGTTTCGGGCTGGTATATGCAGAAAATGTCGGGACCATTAATTATGTGCCCGGTCCCGCCTTGGGCGTGGCGATTGAAGGTACAGTATTATTCCTTTTCGGCGCAATATTTCTTTATCTGATCATCAGCAGCCTTCAAGGTGCAGTAAAAAGATCGAATACAACTGCAACCGAGCTGAAAGCAAGCAATCAGAAGCTGACTGAATTTCGCGATGAGCTAGAGTTACGCGTGGAAGACCGTACCCATGAACTCGCCAATCGAAACCAGGACCTAGATCAAGCCAATTCGCAAATCCAGCGCCGAGCCGCGCAATTCGAAGCACTGGCTCAGGTTACACGAGCCATTACTTCGATTCGAGATCTTCAGGAACTATTGCCTCATATCACAAATGTGATCAGTGACCACTTCGGTTTTTATCATGTTGGCATCTTCCTTTTGGATGATGCAAACGAATTCGCCGTATTAAGCGCTGCAAACAGCGCAGGCGGAAAGCAGATGCTGGAACGCAGACACCGATTACGCGTGGGCGAGCAGGGTATTGTAGGGAATGTAACGTTGACGGGCGATCCGCGGATTGCCATGGATGTAGGCGTGGACGCAGTCTTTTTCGACAATCCGGAACTCTCTGACACACACTCTGAAATGGCTTTGCCTCTCAAAAGCGGAAAACTGATTGTTGGTGCATTAGATGTGCAGAGCACAGAAAGTGGTGCTTTTACACAGGAAGATATCCAGATGCTTGGTTTGCTTGCCGATCAGGTGAGTTTGGCCATCGAAAATGCTCGGCTGTTTGATGAAACGCGCCGGGCTCTTGCAGACGCTGAATCGATCAGCCACCAGCTAACGCGTGAGGCATGGGCACGTATGCCTGTGGAAAACAAGTTGCTTGGTTACCGTTATAACATTGCCGGCTCGTCTCCTCTCAATGAACAGCTAGATTTAACGGAATTAAATAGAAGGAAGAGTAAGGGAAATCAAAAGGAATCCAGTCAGGTTGTAGTGCCGATCGAACTGCGTGGTGAAACGATTGGCACGCTCGTCGTTCAGTCTCCTTCGACAGTCGCGTTGAACCAGGACCAAATCGATCTTATCAAAGCAGTTGCTGAACGGGTGGCACTCTCTGCTGAGAATGCCCGTCTTTTCGAAGAAACAACTCGACGCGCAGAACGCGAACGATTGGTATCAGACATTACCGGCAAGATACGAAGTGTGAACGATCCACAATCCATGATTCAAACAGCGATGGAAGAATTGCGCAAAGCCTTGGGTGCCAGCAAAGTGGAAGTGATTCCACAGGCAGTGAAAGGCACCGAGTAATTTTCAATGGAATAGACAAGAGGAAATATGGCATTTACAATTGCAATGTCAAATGAAAAGGGCGGGGTTGCGAAAACAACCTCTACATTATCTTTAGGCGCAGCGTTAGCTGAATTGGATCATCGCGTCCTGCTGATTGATCTTGACCCACAGGCAAACTTGAGTCTCGCTTTGGGCCTTGAAGCGGCTGAGGTGGAGTTCAACTCTGCAAGTGTATTGATCGAAAATGTTGCACTCAAATCCGCCATTCGCCGGACCGAGGTGAAGAACCTGGATCTTGTCCCATCTAACTCGCGCATTGAGACTGCAGAACAATTCCTGCCAATGCGGAGCCATTATATGGCGACACTTCGTACCGCCCTGCAAGCTGCTCCGCTTCCCTATCAATATATCCTGCTTGACTGCCCTCCTGCTTTGGGAGCAATCACTCTCAACGCTCTTTCTGCCGCAGACCTGCTAATTATCCCAACCCAGGCGGAGTACTTCTCTGCATATGCGCTCAGAAATATGATGGGCACCATCCGCCGTGTGAGACAGGAAAGCAATCCAAATCTTGCATACCGTATCCTGGTTACCCTGCTTGATCGTCGAAACCGCACGCATCGCAATATCTTCGAACAATTACAGGCCACATTTGGGCAGGGCGTTTTCACGACGGTGATCGAAATTGACACAAAACTTCGCGAGAGCCCGATTGCAGGCGTACCGATTACACAATATAAGCCTACCAGCCGCGGCTCACAACAGTATCGTGTCCTTGCTCAGGAGTTAATTGAATATGCCAAAGAAGAAGCCAATCGACAGGCGGCTTAAAAATTTATTTGAAGATGTAAAACCTGACCAGGCTCCCGCGGAATTAAAGCCCGCGTCGTATAAACGCGCCTCAGAACAGAAATCTCCTCAGCCCACTGAGATCAATCCGATTACAAGATCCAGGCAGACTGTTGATGTAATAAGCCAGGCTTCACAGCAGCAATCCGTGATGTCGCTGGCATTCCAGGCAGGACAAAATTCCTGGGCAACCTTACAGGTATTGGATGAATCAGAGCAACGCGCATGGAGTCAGGACGAACAATTACTTGTAAAGCAGGTAGCAGACCAGCTTTCACTGGCCCTTGAAAACGCAAGGCTATTCCAGGAAACTCAAACTCGTGCAGAAGAGCTAAGTGTTCTCAATGAGATGGGTCGTGAGCTTTCCACAAACCTGGATACTACCGCAATCGCCGAGATTGTATATCGCTATACCAGCCGGTTGATGGACACAAGTAATTTTTTCGTTTCGCTCTATGATCAGAAAAATGAAGAAAAAAGCTTTCCTTTGGTTTTTGAAGAGGGTCAGCGCGTTCAACTGTCACCCAGCAAATTAGGAAATCGTGGTTTTTCAGATTACATCATTCGCAATAAGAAAGCGGTATTTGCTTCAAACGATGTACTGAAACACATGGAGTTACTCGGGATTGAATTCGTTGCGCTGAATGAGGATGATACGCCTTCTCAATCCTGGTTAGGCGTTCCGCTCATGATCGGCGACCGCGTCCTTGGGTTGATCTCGGTGCAAAGTGTTCAAAAGCCAAATCTTTATAATGAACACAATCGCGATATTCTAACAACCATTGCCAGTCAGGCTGCAATTGCCATTGAAAATGCACGTCTCTTCCGAGAAGCGCAACGTCGCGCCCAGGAGACCACTATTCTGGCCGAGGTCGGGCGGGAAATCTCGGTCACATTGGATGTGGAAACCGTATTAACCAAAATTGCAACCTATGCAAGAGACTTGTTTCAAGCAGAAAGCAGCGCCTTATATTTGCCGGCCTCCGAGGGGATCGATTGGCGCGCGATCTCAGTAATTGGTGCAGATGCAGAAGAGATCAAGAACGACACAATCCACACCGGCGAAGGTATTCTCGGAAAGATCATTTTGCAAAAAGTGGGTCAGATCGTAAACGACGCTAACAATCAACCGGAATCACTCACGATCCAGGGAACAGTCGAAAGACCCTTTGAACATGTGATGGGAGTTCCGATCCTATCTGCATATAAGGTGACTGGCCTCATGGCTGTCTGGCGCACGGGTCAGAATCAGGAATTTACAGCAGCAGAATTGGAGTTCCTGACAAGTTTGGCTCGTCAAGCTGCAATTGCCATCCAGAATGCCAGCCTCTTCCAGGAAACCCAAAAATCCGAGTCCGAACTGCGTGCGCTTTTTGCATCCATGAATGATGTAATTATTGTGTATGACAAAGATGGTCGCTATGTTCGAATTGCTCCAACCAACCCCTCCTTACTAATCCGACCTCCCGATGAAATGGTAGGCAGGTATATAAAGGATATTTTACCGACGGAATTGCATGACCGATTCATGGATACAATCCATGAGGCATTGAGCAGCAACAAAACAATTAAGATTGAATACCCTCTTAATATTGCCGGAAATGACTTTTGGTTTGATGCAAATGTCTCAAAATTAAATGAAGACCAGGTATTCTGGGTTGCGCGTGATCTTACGGACCGAAAATTCAATGAGCTTACACAGATTGCCATCACACAAATCTCTGAGAGCGTGCTTGCTTCCAAAACTATGGATGAATTATTGCATTCCATCCATGAGGCCGTTGAACCACTTCTGCCGGTGCATAATCTGTATATTGCACAGCATGATCCGAATACCAACTCGATCACATTCCCATATCATTCCGATGAAGTTGATGAAGATTGGTCTCCACGAAAGCTAGGCAGAGGTCTGACAAGTTATGTGATACGGACAGGTAAGCCATTACGCACCACTCCAGAAATTTTTGCAGATCTGGAGGCTGCCGGTGAAGTAGTAAACGATGGTGTCCGAAGTGTGGACTGGCTGGGTGTTCCGCTGCGATCAAAACAGGTTGTTTCGGGAGTGATTGCCATCCAATCTTATGATTATGCAACCCGCATTACGGAACAACATAAAGACATCCTTTCCATACTCGCGACACAAGTCGCCTCTGCAATTGAACGCTTCCTCGCAGAGCGTGAGATCCAAAAATTCAAGCTGGGTCTTGACCGTTCTGATAATGCGGTTTTTATGACAGACCTGGAAGGCGTTATCCAGTATGCCAACCCTGCTTTTGAAAAAGTTTATGGTTTTTCACCGGAGGAAGCGGTCGGAAAGACTCCGCGTATTATCAAATCAGGTCTGTTGCCTGATGAGCAATACAAACATTTCTGGGAAACTTTACTTTCGGGTGGAACGATTTCAGCAGAAATCACAAACAAGACAAAGGATGGCACCCTGATTCCCATTGCGGGAACGAACAGTCCTATTTTTGATGAAAGCGGAAAAGCGATTGGTTTTCTGGCTGTCCATCAGGATATTACCGAGCGAAAATTATCGGAAGAAATTTTGCAACGGCGCAATGATTATCTTGCCGCCTCTTCGGAAATTGGACGTCTGGTCACATCCACTCTTGACTTGAACACGATCTTTACCCGGACCGTCAACCTGATCAGCGAAAGATTCGGCTTTTATTACGCCGCGATCTATATCATTGAAGAAACAGGATTCAATGCTGTCCTTCGCGAAGCGACCGGCGAGGCCGGTGAGAAAATGAAGGCGCAAAGGTATTCGGCGGTTGTGGGTTCCAACTCGATTGTTGGCAAGGTGGCCGAGGGCATTGAACCGAGGCTGGTCAATGACACAGACCTTGAACCTCTGTATGTCCCTAACCCATTCCTTCTGGATACGCGCGCTGAAGTTGCCATTCCGTTACGAATTGGATCTCGTATAGTAGGCGTGATCGATATCCAATCCACACAGGCCTACGCGTTCACCAAGGATGACCTCTCTGTGCTGCAATCGCTAGCGGACCAGGTGGCAGTTGCCATTGACAACGCCCGCTCCTACGAGCTTTCTCAACAGTTGATCAAAGACTTGCGGGAAGTCGATCAATTAAAGAGTCAATTCCTTGCAAATATGAGCCATGAGCTGCGAACACCGTTGAACTCCATCATTGGTTTCTCGCGCGTCATTCTGAAGGGCATTGATGGCCCCGTGAGTGACATGCAGCAACAAGATCTGACAGCCATCTATAACTCGGGTCAGCATCTGCTGGGTTTGATCAACGATATTCTTGACCTGGCGCGTATCGAAGCGGGCAAGATGGAACTTAACTTTGAAGAAGTCCATCTCGCTGAAATGGCGACAAGTGTCATGTCCACAGCCAAGGGGCTGGTAAAGGAGAAGCCCATCCAACTGCTTCAACGCATTCCGGCAAATATGCCCGCTGTTCGTGGTGATACCATGCGCGTGCGCCAGGTATTGCTGAATCTGATCTCGAATGCATCCAAGTTTACTGATGAAGGTTCCATTACTGTGGAGGCACTGGTCCAAAAAGGGCCTTCCGGGAAGATGGAGGCTTTGATCAATGTCATTGACACAGGTCCTGGCATTTCAATTGAAGATCAAAAGAAACTTTTCCAGGCCTTCTCACAGGTGGATGGTTCTGCAACACGCAAGAGCGGCGGTTCCGGTCTTGGTCTTTCTATTTGTGCAAATCTTGTACAGCTGCATGGCGGACGCATTGGGATCCATAGCGGAGCTGGCACGGGTTCAACGTTCTGGTTTACACTGCCTCTTTATAATCAGCCGCAACAGGAAATCCCTGAAGGTAGGAAAGTAGTTTTGGCAATTGACGATGATCCGCAAGTAATTGGCTTATATGAACGCTATCTCAATCCACAAGGCTATTATGTTGTGCCCCTGACCGATCCATCAAAAGCCAAGGAGCAAGCCTTAAAAATTAATCCCTACGCGATCACCCTCGATATCATGATGCCGAACAAGGATGGCTGGTCAGTTCTCATGGACCTCAAATCGGATCCCGCTACACGGGATTATCCGGTGATCATTTGCTCCATTATGGAACAGGCCGATAAAGGCTTCAGTCTGGGTGCCGCGGATTATCTGGTCAAGCCCATTCTCGAAGAGGATTTGGTCTGTGCCCTTGACCGTTTGAACAAGGACGGAACAATCCATGAAGTATTGGTAATTGATGATGATCCAAATGATCTGCGCTTGATCGAGAAGATTCTTAATCAGCATGGCCAATATAAGCCAATCCTTGCCCAAGGTGGTCGCAAAGGATGGGAAGCGATCATCACAAAAACACCGCACGCCATCCTTCTGGATCTCTTTATGCCGGAAATGGATGGCTTCACCATCCTTGAGAGGCTTCGCGAGAATTCCGTACTACGCGACATTCCCGTGCTGGTTGTCAGCGGTGGTGGCCTGACAAATGAACAGCAACAACAATTGAATGATTTTGGTCAGCGACTGATTACCAAAGGTTCACTTAACGAAGATCAGTTAATCGAGAGCATCGAAAACGCATTGAAGAGACTCAGCTAATAAAACTCGTCCGCGCATAACAGGATACTATATGTCATTTGTAATCAGGTGCTTAGACTGTGGCCACGCTGCGCCATTCATACCCAGTTCCATGCATTGCCCTCAATGTAATAGTCAATGGCGTGAAGCAGAATACGATATGACGGAAGTGGCCAGCACCTTCCCGTCAGAAATAAAGAACCGTCCTTTTGATCTATGGCGCTATCAAGAGTTGCTTCCCATTCATAACCCTAATCCCACGTTGAGGCTGGGTGAAGGTGGTACGCCTCTTATTCAGGCCGCCAATCTGGGAATGATGCTTGGGCTACCAAATCTTTATATCAAGGATGAACGGCAGGGACCAACCTCCTCATTCAAAGATCGGCAAGCCGCTGTGACCATCGCCGCGCTCAAGGAAGGCGGTGTGACAGAAATGGTTGCCGCTTCCACAGGCAACGTTGCCATTTCACTTTCCGCATATGCGGCCCGGGCAGGGATTAAGCTGTGGGCTTTTGTCACCAGCCTTGTCCCTGGAGTCAAGATGCGTGAAATCGCTCTGTATGGGAGCCAAGTGGTAAAGATCACCGGCTCATACGATCAGGCAAAACAAGTCGCAGCAGAATTCGCACGGCAACGCGGACTGTATCAGGATATGGGCGCGCGGACTGTCACCGCTGTTGAAGCCATGAAAACGATTGCCTTTGAAATTGCCGAACAATTAACTCTGCAGCGAGGAGCGCCTCCCGGCTCAACCGATCAAGCACCGAAATGGCGTACACCGGATTGGTATGTTCAAGCCATCAGCGGTGGCATGGGCCCCCTGGGTGTGTATAAAGGCTTCCGTGAGTTACAAGAGCTTGGAATGATTGACCGTATCCCTGCGATTGGTCCTATTCAGGCCGAAGGTTGTGCCCCTATGGTTAATAGTTGGAAAAAAGGACTCGAACAGGCCGAACCTGTTCTTTCGCCACAGACGCGCATCGAAACACTTGCGACGGGTGACCCGGGTAGGACGTACGTTATGCTGCGGAAGCAAGTCAATGAGACCCATGGTGTATTCGAAAGCGTGAGTGATGAGGATGCTTTCCGCGCTATGCATGTTCTGGCAAAAATGGAAGGTATATCAGCTGAGCCAGCAGCAGCCGTGGCATTTGCTGGTCTCTTTAAACTTGTGCGCGCTGGCATTATCAAATCAACGGATACCGTCGTTGTTAATTGCACAGGACACACTTTGCCTGCTGAACAATTCCTCTTCGGCGAAGGCTGGACCCGAGATGTAGACTTACAAAGGCAGGAGCTTGCACCCACGCCTCAAGAAGGCCTGCTTTCGGCTCTCAACAACGTGACTCCAAATCGTTTCCCGCGCGTCGTAGTTGTGGATGACACATCTGAGGCGCGTCGCCTCATCCGACGCATCCTTCAATCACAGGGAGATTTCGAAATCTCCGAAGCAACCAATGGCCGCGAAGCAATCGAGCTCGTCACAAGAGAACGTCCTGACTTGGTGATCCTTGATCTGATGATGCCGGAGGTGGATGGTTTCGCGGTCCTGGATGCATTGCGCGGGACACCAGAAACCGCCAACATTCCGGTCATTGTTGCAACCGCCAAAGAATTAACAGTCGATGAAAAAAGCCGCTTGCAGGGGCAGATCCAATCCCTTATGCTGAAAGGCGATTTCCTGAATGATGAATTCCTGGAAGAAGTCCGGTCGCTTATACGATAAAATTGGTTATCAGCCATAACAATGAACGACCTTTTTAACAACGACGGGTTTGCTGTGCCCCGTCGTTATATTTGAAATTAGCAGGTAATCATTAATGCAAATTGGTCGAAATACAGGGATTAATGCCGCTGTAATCTCCTCCTTTTTTCTCGGCCTAGCGCCGGTCTTTGGTAAGGCTGCGATGGGCACCGGGAAATTTTCGCCATTGGCTGTGGTCGCATTACGCACAAGTATGGCGGCTCTCCTTCTTGTGCTGATTATAGTAGTGTTCAAACGTCGAAGTCTTTACATTTATCCTGTTGGTCTTTTAGGTTGCCTGATGGCGGGTACCGTTAATGGAATCGGTTCCATTTTTTATTATGTGGGATTAAGTAAATTGAATGCCAGTGTAGCCCAAATGCTTTACGCCCTCTATCCATTATTTGTCGCGCTCTGGTTTCAACTGGATAAACAATCTCATTCGAAACTGACTGGGTTCCGGATCGTCATTGCTCTCCTTTCTGCATTTTTACTTACTAGGGTAAATACAGGCAGGATTGACTTATGGGGCATGATATTTATGCTGATTGCGGCGGCTCTCTATGCATTGCATCTCCCCATCAATCAGCGTGTGTTGTATGATATCCCCGCCCCTACTGTAACGGTCTACACCCTGCTGGCTATGAGTTTGATCGTTGTACCAGCTTATCTGATTTTTGATCGAGGCCTGCCCACAGGAAATGCTCCCTGGCTTCCCGTGCTGGGGCTTACCGCCGTTACTTTTTTTTCAAGGCTATTACTGTTCCTTGGCGTGAAACACATTGGAGGTATGCAGACTGCGCTGCTTGGACTCGGCGAATTGCTTGTCGCAATTTTGTTCAGCCACCTATTGCTGGGCGAAAGCCTGACTTCGCTTCAATGGCTCGGAACAGCCGGATTAGCTACCAGCCTTCTCCTGGCTTGGTTCGAGCGACCCCCCTCCACCCCCGCGCACCCACGTGGATTGCTCAGCTGGTTACAGCCACCTGATTTTCCAGCCGACTTTTATAAACATGAATAACCCCACCGAGACAATTCGGTGGGGTTATCTTTTTGACGAAAAGTTAGATTGTGAATTACGTTCTACTTTTCGGATTCGTATAAATACCCTGTACCACGCACACTGACGATTCGATCAGAAAGAGAGGGAAACGATTCCAGCTTATGTCGCAGCCTGCTTACCAGCGGACGCAAAATTTCTGGTGCTTCGCGCTGCGACGTATCATATCCTTGAACAAGAAGAACCAGCTCGCGATGCGAATAGACTCGCCCCGGGTTTTCGATCAGCACACGCAAAAGACGCCCTTCGGCAGGAGTCAAATGGATAACCTGCTCTTTTTTGCGAACCTGCCTGCGCGATAGGTCAATATGTGTGCCATCTTTTAATGAGAATTCTGCAATCCCATCATCAACGTCCAAGGTGGAAGTTCCTCCACGCATCTTCAGGCGCGCTTCTCGTCGTGTCAATCCCTTTTTTACGCTATTGACCACCTGTGTTGGTGGAGCTGGCTTAAGCAAATAATCATGAATGCGTAATCGCAACGCTTGAATGGCAGACTCTGTTGAGCCGAAGGCTGTCAACAAAATTACTTCAGTCTCTGGAGAGATCTGGTTGACCACCTGAACAACTTCCAGCCCATCCATGCCAGGCATACGCAAGTCAACAATCAGTAATTCTACAGGATGTGTACGAACGTATTCCACGGCGGCCTGGCCATTCGGCACCGAATTTACGGTATATCCTTCCAACCGAAGGATATCTGTCAGTGATTGGCGCGCAATCGGCTCATCATCCACAACAAGAATATGCGACTTCATTGCTTATCTCCCATAGGCAAAAATAATCGAAAGCAGGCACCAGGTTTGTTTCCGTTTACGAGGTCAAGCGTGCCGCCATGCGCGGTCACAATATTGTAACTCACAGTCAGACCTAAACCAGTGCCACCTTCTTTCGTAGAAAAAAATGGCTCAAAGATATCGTTACGCTTGTTTTCAGGAATTCCAGGACCGTTATCTTGAAAGGTGATTTCAACACCACGATCGCGCTCAAGCGCCCGAATTTCCAATTTACCACCCGCGGGCATAGCATCCAGAGCATTCAAGATCAAGTTAAAAAATATTTGCTGGATTTGACTACTTACTGCAAAGATTTCAGGGAGCGATTGCGGTAATTCGGTTTGAACTTCAATGTGGCGCTGACCCAACTGTTGAGAGGTCAGGCTGAGCACATGCTGCAGTAATTCCAAAACATCTACCTGCTCGATCTTGGCCGCGCCGGGGCGGTAAAAGTCAAGCATGCGCTGCATCGTCTTCATTAAACGCTCCAGCTCATTTCTAGCGAGTTCGAAATATTCTTGACGCTTTTCAACTGGCAAATCTTCGCGACCTGCCAAATGCAAACAGTTCTGAACGGACTGCAATGGATTATTGACTTCATGCGCAATGGAGGCGGTCAGCCGTCCCGCCGCGGCCATTTTTTCTGCACGCAGCAGGGCCTGCTGCGAATCTTCCACCCGCCGAACGTAGGCGCGCAAGTCGGCGTACAAACTTGCATTCTCCATTGCAACCACAGCCTGACGGGCAAGCACAAAGAACATTTCCAGATCCGCGCCTCGGAAAGGACGCTCGGTAACACTGACGTCCCGCGCAGCAAAAAATACGCTATGCAGATTGGAACGCGCGACCGGTATCAGGATCGCTGTTCCAAGTCCGAGAGAGGCAAGGAGCGCCTGCGCATCCTCCTCCCCCGGCCCGGTTGAGTTGATCACAATCGGGTCACCATCTGCATCCACGCGGCTGACGAGCTGCGCGGCAAAACTGGAGGCATCCATCGATGCGTCTACCTGAAGAACCCTTCCCTGTTGTGCCACGACAGCGACCTCTCCATTCTCCACGTGATAATAAGCAACATTCGAACAATTCAGGTGATCACATATGGCTGTAACAATAAGCTCCAGCAGGCGATCACGATTGGTTTCAGCGAAGAGCGTTTCAGTAACATTGAATAATGGACGCAGAGCAGAAACACGCGCCGTATCACGCTTACGCTGATTATCGGTTAAGGCTTGCCGCACCGCCTGAAGCAGCTCTTCACTTTGCTTGAATGGTTTCAACAACAAACCATCCACCCCCTGACGTAATGCTCGAATAGCCGTTTCGACCGTTCCGAAACCAGTCATGACCAGGACTGCAATATCCGGCTGCACCATCTGGGCCCGCGAGATCACATCAAAGCCATCCACTTCAGGCATACGAATATCAACTAAAAGCAGGTCAAAACGCTTTTCCTGGAGATTTTCGATTGCTATGCGAGGATTTGTCTCAGAAATAACTTCGTAGCCAGCCCGGCTCAGAATACGGTCGCACAGTAGTGCAATTCCTGGCTCATCATCTACAACGAGGACTGAAATTGATTCCATAGTTCCCACCCGCTATTGAGGCAACCAAACTGTGAATTTTGATCCGCTGCCCGGCTGACTCTCAACCTCTATTTGCCCACCATGATCAGTAATGATTCCATAAGTAACAGACAGCCCGAGCCCGGTTCCGCCCTGGTTACCTTTTGTTGTATAAAACGGTTCAAAGATACGGGCCTGATCCAATTTTGGAATTCCCACGCCAGTATCACAAACGGAAACAATGATCCAATCGCGAGCATCGCGATAGGCCGATTCCGTCGCAATCACCAATTCACCGCCCGCTGGCATGGCTTGCAAAGCATTATGGATCAGATTTAGTAATACCTGTTTCATTTGATTGACATCCACCAGAACCCAGGGTAGATTAGTTTCAAGCTCAAGCTTTAGCGTTACTCCACTGGTTCGGATAAGATGGCGACTCAACGCAACTACATCATCAACCACTTCATTCAAAGAGGCGCGGGCCCGTTCGCTTTCACTTTGCCGTGCGAAATCGAGGAGACGGCGTACCACATCCCTGGCGCGGACTGCCTCGCGCATCACGATCTCCAAATCTTTGCGGGTCTCACTATCCTCGGGGATATCATCCAACGCTAATTCTGCAAAACCAGTAACCGAGGTCAACGGGTTATTCAACTCGTGTGCAATGCCTGCCGCCATTTCACCCACCGCGGCCAGCTTAGCGGCCTGAACCAGACGATTCTCGGCTGAACGCTGAGCATCCATGCGGGCACGTAGCTCCACTTGCGTGGAGCGCAATTGGCTAATCATGACTTGCAGTCGCTGATACTGATCGGCGCTGGTGATCACGCTGGCAAGGATCCCTGCCAGGGATTCCATGGCGATGAAATCATTATGGGTGAAGGCGTTGCGCGAACTGCTTTCAACATCCACGATTCCCAGGATTTTTTCTCCTTCACGGATCGCCACACACATTTCGGACCCTGCCTGCCAGCCCTTGATCGAACGATATCGTTGATCCTGTAACACATCGTTGACCACTATACTATCGCCAGTTTCAAAAACATGACCGGTGATCCCACCGATGAGCGGATATTCGAATGATTTCATGGCACGTTTGACAACATTTTGACTCGTACCGCCAAATCCACCGATGGTCAGATCTCCTTTTTCATCTGCAATGAAGACTGAACAAAGTTCATATGCAAAATACCTGGCGAGCAGATCTGAGGTGATCTCGGCGACCTCATGTGGATTTGTAAGTCCAATGACCTGTTGTACCACTTCATGAATCAGTCCGAGGTTGCGAGCGCGTCCTTCTGCTTCCTCGCGCAGGCGCGTGTAATCGGCCAGACTGGCAAGGTGACTGGCAATGACAACAATCAAATTTTCATCATACAGATTGAATGCATCGCTCTTCAAACTTTCAACACACAATACACCGATGGTCTGACCTCGGAAACGCAACGGGACATACAATCCAGATAACACCTTGTTATATAACGGTAATTGAACATCCCTCGTGATTTCGCCCAATCGCGTCAATTGGTTACTGGACAATAAGGGGGCAATTCTGTGCTCATCTGCACTCTGCACTGAGGAAATCATATTACCTTCGCTCGTGCGATACTCACTTAACAAACGATTGTCGGAGGAAAGCAAATAAAGGATGATCAGTTCCGTTCCAAACGACCGCGAGAGCAGTGCGAACATATGACGGGCAATCTGGTCGAGATTGCGGCCGGAAGAAACAGTCAGAGCAAAATCGTTCAATGTAGCTAGACGGCGCAAATGACCTGCCATTTCAGCAAACGTAATAATCGTCTCAACGGCAGGTGCGATTTGAGTAGCCATATCAGTTAATCGATTCCACTCATCATTCTTGAATGCTGTTGTACGCCATAAAGCGAGTACGCCGATCAGGCGCTGACCAATGATCAACGGTATACAGATCCATAACTTTGTACTTGACTTTAACCCCTTATGTGGGATCTCAGACCACAGCGGACTGTCGCGGTGAACAACCATAGGCGTAAGATTGCGACTTAAGCGGCGCAAAATGGTATTTCCATCAATGGAAAGGATGAGGTTCAGACAGGCCGGTGCATTCCATTGCGCATGAATTTCGAGAGTGTCACCCCGTCGTATCGCTAACCATCCTCCCTGCACAGAAACAAGGCGCACAAAGGAGGTAAGAGCGCGGTCCAGGCCACGCGGCATATCATAGGGACTTTCGGAATCAAGATCGGGAACTAGCAAGGAAGCTGCAACGGAGGAGGAAGGAGAAACATCAACTGTGGGTACTTCCGTTTGCATTGCAGAGATGAGCAAACGCCATAGACGTTGCGACTCATTCGTTAATTGATGTGCACCTACCAATACCACACGTGATCCGCCCAGCAGCGGGAAAGCAAATAACCGGCCCGCCTCCAACTTGGAGGACTCAGGCAGGGAGACTGAACGGCTTTGTCCGCCGCTGAGGGCACCACTCAACCACGAATCCACTTCTGTCCTGCTTAGAAACTTGACCAGCGCGGGATGCGTCTTTTTGGCAAGACGATAACTGGCAAGCACACGCCATTTCCCCGCCTCACGTTCCACAAGGGCGGCCCAGACCGTAATTGTCAACTGACTGGCTTCTTTTAGCTGATTCTCAATGGTTGGAAGAGTTGGCATCCCTTTAATTATACAGCAGAGACACTTTAGATGCGGGAAACGGTTGCCAGCCTTACTCGACTAACGACAACTCGTCGCAATGGTAAAATCAATTTATGACTGACTTAATTGTGATTGGAGGAGGCCTGGCCGGAAGTGAAGCCGCCTTCCAGGCCGCCCAACGTGGACTAAAGGTTCAACTTTATGAAATGCGCCCCGCCCTACAAACAGGCGCGCATCAGACTCAGGATCTGGCTGAACTCGTCTGTTCGAATTCTCTCGGCTCTAACCTTCCTGACCGCGCCTCAGGCTTGCTCAAAAATGAGATGCGGATGCTTGGCTCCATGCTGCTGGAATGCGCAGAATCTGCTTCCCTGCCAGCCGGTGGCGCTCTAGCGGTGGACAGGGAACTCTTCGCACGGTATGTCACTGAACAGATCGAAAAGCATCCGAATATTCAAATCATCCGTGAAGAAGTCAGGGATATTCCGAAAGCGCCGACCATCATCTCGAGCGGACCTCTTACATCCGCGACGCTTTCAAAATCCATTGCGGCGCTGAGCAGCGAAGAACATCTTTTTTTCTTTGATGCCATCGCACCCGTGATTCATGCTGAATCCATCAACATGAATATTGCATTCCGCGCATCACGCTATGGCACAGGCGAACAGGATGAAGGGGATTACGTTAATTGTCCTCTTACTGATGAAGAATATTACACTTTTGTTGAGGCTCTTCTGAATGCAGAACGCATTGAACTGCGGTCATTTGAAGAAACAATCAAAAGCGGCATCAAGGCAGGTCACTTTTTCGAAGGGTGCCTTCCAGTCGAGATTATCGCTGAACGCGGGATCGACTCATTAGCCTTTGGCCCCATGCGTCCCGTCGGACTCAAAGATCCACGAACTGGCAAACGTCCTTATGCCGTAGTACAACTACGCCAAGACAATCTGGCGGGCAGTCTTTATAACCTGGTTGGTTTTCAAACCAATCTCAAATACCCGGAACAGAAGCGAGTGCTTCGTCTCTTACCGGGTCTGGAAAATGCTGAGTTCCTGCGCTATGGGCAAATGCATCGCAATACATTTATAGCCTCGCCAAAACTTCTGCGTCCAACGCTACAGCACATCCAGCGTGATGATCTTTTCTTTGCAGGCCAAATCACAGGCGTCGAAGGTTATATGGGGAACATAGCCACAGGTCTGCTCGCAGGAATGAATGCAGCGCGCTGGCTTCATCATGAAGAACTGCTTACCCTCCCTCCAACAACCATGCTGGGCGCGCTTTGTCATTATATTACCCATGCCGACCTGAAAGATTTTCAGCCGATGAAAGCCAATTTTGGGATTCTCCCACCACTGGACCCAGACTCAAAAATTGGAAAGCGTGAACGTGGAAAAGCCTATGCAGAACGCGCGCTCGCAGATTTGTCCAATACTCTAAGCAGAGTGATTGACCGAAGCGGAATTAAAGCTTGACCCAAAAATCCATTACACTCTACCTATCAATCATTGGATTGTTGCTCCTCGTCGCGATTGGCTGGTATATCTATTCGTTCCTTGCTGAGCCGACAACTGTTTCCAGCACATTTGATGGGCAACACGCCTATGCAGACGTGCAGACACAAGTCGCGTTCGGGTCGCGCGTGCCCGGAACTGAAGGCCATGCCAAAGCCTTGGAATGGATACGAACAGAATTGGAATCTGCAAGCTGGCAGGTGGAAATCCAGTCATCTGAGGCGCTCGGGCATCCTGTTAAAAATATTGTCGCAAAGCGAAGTGATCAACCCCCGCAATTCATCATTGGCGCGCATTATGATACGCGGATGTTTGCAGATCAAGATCCTGACCCAACCCAGCATACCACCTATGTGCCGGGTGCAAATGACGGTGCCTCGGGCGTAGCTGTTCTGCTGGGAGTTGCACGCTCATTGCCCAAAGATACCGTTCCAATTTGGCTCGTTTTTTTCGACACAGAAGATAATGGCAACATCGAGGGCTGGGACTGGATTCTGGGCTCACGCGAATTTGTGAAAAATAATCCTATTCAACCCCGCGCAGCCATCGTCGTAGATATGATCGGGGATGCAGATTTAAACGTTTACAAGGAACGTAACTCAAATCCGGATTTGACCGATGCAATTTGGGCAGCCGCAAAAGAATCGGGGTACGACAGCAAATTCATCTCTGACTACAAATATTCCATGATAGATGACCACACCCCTTTTTTACAGGCTGGCATTCCGGCCGTTGATATTATTGACTTTGATTATCCCTACTGGCATACCGTGCAGGATACACCGGATAAAGTTTCAGCAGAGAGTTTGCAAGCGGTAGGAGAGACCTTGCGTACGTGGGTAATGCAACAAAGCAGGCAACCCTGATAAAATGATGTTATAGCCACGCTCACAAAGCCCGAATCGGAAAAGTGTGACTAGAAATATGCCACGGAAAACAATAACAACACCTCTTCAAAAAGTTCTGGCAAAAATTCGGCCAGTGTGGATCACGCGCGCCGGGCAAGAATTGGCGCGCGGCATGGAAGTGCGGGCCGATTTCGAAGAGCAGTTGGCTCGCTTTTTTGATCTGCTTGATCAGTCCATCACCACCGGAGATCCCGCCTGGATGGATTCCATCCTGCTTGATTGGGCAAAATCATCTACGGAGACAGAGCTTGAGGAGGAGCCTTATCAAGTTTCCTTTTTGATCAACCGTCTAATTGCCCTCACGATCCAAGTCTCGCGTGAAACTCTGACAAAGCAACAGGCGCTTGATCTCTTGGCGGCAGTCGTCCCCATTTACACCTATGGTCTTGAAGTAGTTGCACGTTATGAAATGGAAACGCGCGTGGCACATATTTCCAGTGAAATGGAAAAAGTGCAAAGACAAATGGCACGCGTCGACAAGAGCAAGTCTGCGTTTATTTCGGTGGCAGCTCACGAACTGAAAACCCCGATCACATTGATCGAAGGCTATGCATCCATGATGGAAGATCTTATGCAACAGGGGAAAAGTACAAACCTGGTTAGCCTGCTCGCTGGGATGAACACCGGTATCGACCGCCTGCGCGGGATTGTCGAAGATATGATCGACGTCTCGATGATCGATAATGATCTCCTCCAATTAAACTTCCAGCCCATGCAGGTGGCGCAAATGTTAGAGGCGCTGTACCTGGAAGTTGAACCAATTTTGGGTGTCAGAAAACTTACTTTGAGTTTAAAAGAGTTTGAGGGGAACAAGCAATGGATCTATATCGACGCAGGACGCATCATGCAGGCCGTGCGAAACGTGATCAACAACGCGATAAAATATACGCCTGATGGTGGAACGATCACGATTGACGGAAGGAAACTCTCGGGCTTTATTGAAGTGACTATTTCTGATACTGGCATTGGTATTTCGACCGAAGACCAGTCCGCAATCTTTGAGAAGTTCGGTCAACTGGGACGAGTGGATCTGCACTCCAGTGGCAAAACAAAATTTAAAGGTGGGGGTCCGGGCCTGGGTCTTCCTATTGCTCGCGGCATTCTGGATGCGCACGGTGGCACCATTTGGGTAGAATCGCCCGGTTATGACGAGATAAGAAACCCGGGCTCGACCTTTCATATCCTGATCCCGGACAGGACCGAGTCGCCTGACCCCAAAATGACAAAGTTGTTTGATACACTCGGAAAAAACAAAAATGAAGAAATGGTCGAGTAAAGTAATCATTTTCCAGACCGGTATAATTATCTTCCAACAAAGGTATTAGCGAAAAGAATAGATTAGATGTCGAAAAAAAATCCTCAACCTACCTATGCGCCGCGCGAACGTGCGTTCCTTGTTGGCGTGGATGTCCATCAGCAAAAATCCTTCCTACCCTTAAACGATTCACTGGCTGAACTGGCTCTTTTATCGGACACCTCCGGGCTTGACGTCGTTGGTGAGCTGACTCAAAAGCTGGATCGCCCTCACGTCAAGACCTATATCGGACCCGGCAAAGTGGAGGAGCTTAAAACCCTTGTTGAAGAGACACTCTCACAAGTGATCATTTTCGACAATGAGCTTTCGCCACGCCATCAACGCGAATTACAGGAAATCATGGGCCGCAATGTCCGTGTCTTGGATCGTACCGCCCTCATTTTGGATATATTCGCGCAACACGCTCACACAAGTGAAGGCATGTTACAGGTCGAACTGGCACAATATGAATATTACCTGCCACGTCTCACCGGTCAATGGACGCACCTCGAACGACAGGCGGGCGGCGGCGGCGGACGCGCGGGTTCGACGGGCGGCGTAGGCCTGCGCGGCCCCGGTGAAACACAATTGGAAGTGGACAAGCGCGCCATCCGCAAACGCATCTCGCATCTCAAAAAGGAATTGGAAAAAGTCCGCGCGCATCGCATGAGGTATCGCGCCCAGCGCAAGCGCTCACGCATCCCAACGGTTGCGTTGGTTGGTTATACCAACGCGGGAAAGTCCACACTGTTAAATAAGATCACAAAATCGGATGTGTATGTCGCGGATCAATTATTTGCCACTCTCGACCCGACGACCCGCCGCGTGGAGCTTCCGGGCGGCTATCAGGCGCTCTTTACCGATACGGTTGGGTTTATTCAGAAATTACCGACCACTCTGGTCGAAGCTTTCCATGCCACACTGGAAGAGATCGTCGAATCCGATCTACTTTTACATGTGGTGGATATTTCTCATCCCAACGCGTTGAACCAATTCGAATCCGTCCAGCAAACGCTCGGTGAACTTGGTGCACAACACATTCCGATTGTCACCGCATTGAATAAAGTGGATCAATTGCATGACCCAGAGTCCGCAAAGAATGTAGTCCGTAACTTTTCGAAGGCAGTGACCATTTCCGCCTTGGATGGGCGTGGCGTCAAAGATTTGCTGGCGGTCATACAGGAAGAACTCTATGAAATGTATGCACCGATCCTTGTACGACTTCCCTATCAGCAGGGTGCCTTGATCTCGTTGTTCCACGAGGCCGGACAGGTTGAGCGCATCGAACATGGACGCGGCGGCGTACTCATGCAGGGACGCATCCCCGGGCGTTTGCTCGCGCAATTCAGTGACTGGCAGGTCTCTTCGGCAAATCATCATGAACCCGCAGAAGAAGAGGAAGAATTATGAAATGGCTGTCGAGGCTGGTTGATAAAGCATCAAACTATTTCGCGCGCCGCAAAGGGCTATTGCCATTGCTCGGCATTTTGCTGGTGATCATCAATTTCGTCTTGCCGTTCATTTTCGGGCTCAATATGATTACTGGCAGCAATTTGTTTTTGCATCTAGGCGTAATTGTCGCTATCTTCGGCATGATGCTTGCGTGGGCCTTGTAAATATTAGCCACAGAGAACACACGCCTGCCCTGGGGACGTTGCCAGGGGAGACGCTGAGGGGAAACTCTTGCAACTCTGCGCTATCTTATTTGCACATCATCTCCCCACTCAATTTTCTTCACTTCGCCGGATTCGCCCAATAATTTCGGCACTAAAGATTTGAGTTCAGCAGGATTACCTGACGTATAAAATTTGACTTGCCGTTTTGACTCGGGGCTCGCCCTCATCCCTTTCGTTTCAAGCAGACGCCCGGTCTGTTTCGCCACTGCGGGAGCGGGATCGATCACTCGAACGTTATCCCCCACGATCTGCTGAATGAGCGGGATCACAAACGGATAGTGGGTACACCCCAAAACCACTGTATCGATATTTTTTTCAAGCATGGGCAGGAGCGCGCCTTCCAAAATTCGGCGCGTTTCTTCACCATCTAAATCACCCTGCTCAATCTGCTGAACAAGGCCGGGACAAGTATTCTGAAATAACTCTACGCCATTCGCAAATCTTTCAACAACAGAAGCATAAAGCGCGCCCTGAAATGTGGCAGGAGTTGCCAGCACACCAACCTTGCCTGTTTGTGTATATTCTGCTGCCGGCTTGACCGCTGGCTCCATACCAACGAATTCAACATCCGAGAACTTCTCGCGCAAATATTTCAACGCCGCGGCGGAGGCAGTATTGCAGGCAACAACGATGATCTTCGCATTTTTCTCAAGCAAAAAATTTGTGATCGCTTCTGAGAAATTTCGAATCTGCTCCATCCGGCGAGGACCATATGGAATGTGTCCCTGGTCGCCAAAATAGATGATGGACTCCCCGGGCATTTGTTCACGGATCGCTCGCAACACTGAAACCCCGCCAACGCCGGAGTCGAAGATGCCGATGGGAGACTTAGATTGAATTGTCATTGAAAGATGAACGGTAATTTACTTTCCCGCTGCTTCGACAAACTTCCTAAACAAATTCCTTGTTGACTCCTGATCGGTCAGCCATTCAGGATGCCATTGGACAGCTAGTCCAAAGGGATGATTGGGCAATTCAATAGCCTCGACCAGTCCGTCAGGCGAATGACCTGCGACGTGAAGTGAGGGCGCGATATTTTTAAGTCCTTGGTGGTGAAGGCTGTTGACTTTGATAATCGGCTCCCCATAAATCTCCGCGATGTGTGTCCCTTCCTCAATCTTGACTTCATGCACAAGGATGGTCCGCTGGTTGCCCGGATAATCATGATCGAGCGCGTTAAGAAGCTGATCGGGGATGTGAGTGTAAAGCGTTCCACCGAGAGCCACATTTACTACCTGGCAGCCGCGACAAATGCCGAGGAATGGTTTGCCGTCTGCCGCGGCGGTGTTGACAAACTTCAATTCAATGGAATCACGCGACAGATCCACATCATCGATCCGAGGATGCGGCTCACCGGGAAAATACTCAAGGCCAATGTCTCCACCCCCAGAAAAGAGAATCCCATCCAGGCGGGAATAGAGAGTATCCAATCCATCCTCTGCAATCAGAGAAGGGATGAGCACCGGCACGCCTCCCGCCTGTATCACGGCATTGACATAGGATTGCATGAGCATTATGGTCGGCTGACCATACACATTCTGGGATTGATTGGTAGTAATTCCAATGAGTGGTTTCATAACCCAATTGTAAAACAAAAAAGACCCTAAGGATTTTGGAAATCCTTAGGGTCTGATGCATTTGATTAGTCGAACTTCTGTTTGAGGCGGGCCGATTTGCCTGTGCGCTGGCGCATGAAATAAAGCTGCGCACGACGAACCACACTGTGGCGCTCGACCACAACTTTGTCCACACGCGGGGAACGGAGCAGGAAGGTGCGCTCTACGCCAATGCCATTGGAAGCCATACGGCGCACAGTGATGGATTGGTCATTACCACCTTTGCGCATGCGGATGACAGTGCCCTTGAACTCCTGGATGCGTTCGCGGTCACCTTCTTTGATCTTGACATGGACACTGACGTTATCGCCAGCTTTCACGGCGGGAACTTTTTCGTTCTGTTTGGCTTCGAGAGCCTTGATGATATCTGCCATTATCTTTCTTCCTCACGTTTATGATTTCTGTTACCGCCACCCGCTACACGGGTGGTCTGGATATCTATGCGGTCCTTCGTTACGCGACGGCGGATTATAGCACGCATTTTCGAGTTTCACAAGCCTACGATTATTTGCGTCGAACGGAGGCGAGCGCTTTTCGCGAGCTGAAGTCGAGACGTATGCGCTTCGTCTGCGGAGATTTGCTATCGCTCAATCTCCTCTGCTCAGCGCGAATTAACTGTATTTCCGTATGGCCAGCACGGCGTTATGCCCTCCGAAGCCGAATGCGTTGCTAATCGCCAGATCGATCTTCTTCTCACGCGCCTCATTCGGGATGTAATCGAGGTCGCATTCAGGATCGGGCGTCTCGTAGTGAATCGTCGGCGGAAGGATACCCTCACGCACTGCCTGTACACAAAAGATCGCCTCCAATGCGCCAGTTGCACCCATCATATGGCCCGTCATGGATTTGGTCGAGGAAATGGGAATACCATACGCCTTCTCGGCAAACGCAGCCTTGATGGCGCGGGTCTCTGACTGGTCATTCAAAGTTGTTCCCGTCCCATGGGCATTGATATAACCAAGATCATCTATCGTAACCCTGGCAGAAGCTAAAGCCGTGCGCATGGCCGCAGATCCTCCTTCGCCATTTTCATGGGGTGCCGTCACGTGAAATGCGTCCGAGGTAGCACCATAGCCTGCAAGTTCCGCCAAAATATTGGCGCCGCGCGCTTTTGCATGAGATTCAGTTTCCAGGACCAACACCGCTGCACCCTCTCCCATCACCAGCCCATCCCGATTTTTGTCAAACGGTTGGGGAGTCATCGAATAGTCCTCGTTGCGACGGGACATCGCGCCCACCCGATCAAACGCAGCCACCCCGGTTGTGCAGATCGTCATTTCAGCGCCTCCCGCAAGCGCCGCATCGATCATCCCAGCTTTCAACATCAACATCGCGGTACCGATCCCATCTGCACCGGACGCACAGGCTGAAGCGACGGAAAAACAGGGTCCTTTGATCTGATGGTCAATTGCGATCATTCCTGCTGCGCCATTCGGCATCAGCATGGGGATCAAAAATGGACTCACTCGACGAGGTCCCTCTGTATGATTCGTAATGACAGCATCCTGCAATGATTTAATCCCACCAATTGCCGAGGAAACCAGCACGCCGATTCTGCTGGCGTTGGCTTCAGTAATCTCAAGCCCAGAACTGGCGACCGCATCGTTTGCTGCGGCAGTTCCCAATTGTTCGAAACGATCGCGCCGCCGCGCTTCTTTGGCATCCATATAGTGATCCGGCTCAAATCCCTTGACCTCCGCGGCGAAATGTACATTCAATGCTGAAGAGTCAAACAACGTGATAGGACCTACGCCGGAAACCCCATTAATCACATTCCTCCAACTTTCTTCTACTGTCAAGCCCAGTGGATTAACTGTACCCATTCCTGTGATAACAACTCGTTCCATTTACTCCTCACAATTTGCAAGTATGACTTTCCATGTACTAAACCCCAAATAACCCATTGCGTCACGGTCGCAAGCTGACCATGATTACGCTTCGCGCTTAGCCGACCACGGATTCTGTTTCAAATTATCGGTTCTATCTCAAGTTTAGCTACTCCCCTGCTCTTGGGATGTAATCACCTTCCACCCAAAACTCTCCATTCGGACTAACTTCTTTCTTCCAAATTGGAACAATTTCCTTCAAACGGTCAATCCCGTAACGTGCGGCTTCGAAGACTCCCGTATCGCGGTGGGCAGCCGTACAGGCAATGAGAACAGTCGGCGTTTTGGGATAAAGTTTCCCAATCCGTTGAACAATGGCAATTCCCTCAACAACAGGCCAGCGGGCGCGGATCTCATCTGCGACCTGTTTCATTTTCGACTCCGCCATTGGGATATAAGCCTCGTATTCAAGATACTCAGTCTTGTGGGCATCGCGGCGCGTGGTTTCACCACGAACCATACCTGTAAAGATGGCAGCCGCGCCGGTGCTAGTCAACGTGATCCTGGCCAGCAGAGCATTCAGGTCAATCTCGTCCTCAATGATGGAGAAAATCGTTGGGAATTCCATATTCTTATATGATTAAACCATGTTTCCGACAACGGGAGAAATCAGCCTCCCGACACCGGCGGGAACATGGCTAGTTCTGCGTCCTGAGGAATGATGGCATCATCAAAGGCATACTCGCGGTTGATCGTGATCAAAACACTCGACATCGACTCCTTGAGATTCGGATAATCGGCCGATATCTTATCCTTCAATCCTTGCACAGTAAGATCTGAAGGAACCTCCAGCTCCATCGATTTGGTCCCCGCCCGGTCTCGGAGCGTTGCAAAGAATAATAGTTTTACACGGTTCATAAGTTTCTATATCCAGACATCATTTGCCGCAGTTCTCTCATTGACGACATCACCCGTATTGACGGTACCCACAGGTTCTACCAGCAGAATATGACACTCTTCTTTAGTAACAGGCCTGTGCTCCAATCCCTTCGGCACAACAAACATTTCACCGTCATTCAAAATAACATTTCCATCGCGGAATTGAATTTCCAATTGACCCTTTAGCACAATGAAAACTTCGTCTGTTTCAGGATGATCGTGCCAGACAAACTCCCCTTCTATTTTGACAATCTTGAAATGATAATCGTTCATCCGTGCAACAATCCTGGGAGACCAATGCTCAGAAATTTTTGTCAATTTCTCTTGAAAATTGATAGATTGATAATTCATTATTCCTCATTTGTATCGATGGAGTCAGGAAGCTCGCTCGCGTAACACAGGCCAGCAAGCTAGTCGACTCCATCGATCATTCATTAATTACATCGCCACTCTGACCACCATGCTTTTCAATCAACCGTATATTCTGAATCCGCATCGTTTTCTCGGCGGCTTTTGCCATATCATAAACAGTCAAGGCTGCGACTGAGACCGCGGTCAATGCTTCCATTTCGACGCCTGTTTTGCCGATCGTTTTTGCTGTAGCAGTGATGACTACCCCAGGAATAGAGTCATCAAGCACCAGGTCCACGTCCACTTTCGTGAGAGGCAATGGATGACATAACGGGATCAGTTCAGAGGTCCGTTTCGAAGCGCCGATCCCCGCGATCTGTGCCACGGTGAGGACATCTCCCTTTTTGATCTGTCCGGCGCGGATCAAATCCAGTGTTTCTGCTTTCATATGCACTTCACCGCGGGCGATAGCAATTCGTTCCGTATCAGGCTTATGGCCGACATCCACCATACGAGCGCGGCCCTGTTCATCAAGATGAGTTAATTTTTCTGCCATAATGAAATTATATCGTAACAGAGTATAATTTCCCGCCTATGGATAACCTGCTCGGTCGCCAGCTCAATTACACGGTTCACACGTCTGTGTACGAAGGACCTCTCGACTTATTGCTGGATTTGATCGAGCATGCCGAGTTGGATATTACAGCCGTTTCACTGGCATCCGTAACGGATCAATATCTCGCCTCCTTAAAAAATCTTGAGCAACTCAATGCAGATGAAATCTCGGCATTCCTTGTGATTGCAGCAAAACTGTTACAGATCAAATCTGAAGCGCTGCTGCCGAGACCACCCACTCGTGCGGCCGACGAAGAAGATATCGGACGGTCGCTGGTTGACCAACTGAAATTATATAAACGCTATAAAGAGATCGGCGTCTGGATGAATGACCGTCAGCAAGCCAACCTGCGGACTTATTTGCGGGTTGCTCCTCCACCGAAGATTGAACCCAAACTTGATCTGACGAATCTCACGCTTGAGAAACTTGTCGCCGCGGCAGAGGAAGCATTTGCCAAAGAGCGCAATAAGCAACCCCTGGGTGTGATCATTGCTCCGCCACGCGTGACGATCCGCGAGAAGATTGACCTGATCGCCAGAGTGATGAAGGAAGTGGAACATTCCACGTTCCGTGCATTGATAGACCCCGGTGCATCCCGGTTGGAGATCGTGGTCACATTTTTAGCTATGCTTGAATTGGTAAAGCGCTACCATATCCATGCGCATCAGCCAGGTTTGTTCAGCGATATTGAGATCGATCGCATGGAAGAGTGGAAAGATGACGAGGACATTGACATTGAGTTTGAGTAGCACGATCAAATCTTAGCGACGAGGCTATTTCGCGATCGGATGAAATGGATCTGGTCGTTTTTGTTTTCTATATCGACTGAGGAGCCATAAGGAAATCAGGGCGCCGAAGTTATCAAAGATCACTACATCCCAGATCGTGGAATGACGTCCGGGCACAAAGGATTGATGAAATTCATCGGTGGCCGCATAAAGCAACACCAATAGCCACGCGGCCCAGCGTTTGTTTCTCATGAAATCAAAGGCTCGCCAATAGAGCAAGGCCAGAATAGCATAACCAATGACATGTCCACCTTTTTTGATGACCTTATCCGCCCAATCGAAATTAGGCAACTGAGAAGAAGGCTTTGCCGATATAAAAAAAATCAACAACATCATGAACAGGGCAGGCAGCCAGCGAAGAAAAATTTGAACTGATTTAGACATGGATAAAATTAAACCACAAAGCGGCTTAGTCAAACAGAATGAGGTTCTGCTCAAAGAAAATAACGATTGGCTTTATTTTTCAAACCCTCACCAAATTATTGCGGCAAAAAAACTGGAAGATGTTTTGCCAGCACTTCGAGAGATTGAACGATTAATCGCGGTCAACGCTTGGCATGCCGCAGGATTTCTCAGCTATGAGGCTGCTCCTGCATTCGACTCTGCGCTTCACACAAAGCCGGGAACTGGATTCCCCTATCTATGGTTTGGACTTTACCCGAAGCCGCGTATTGTCACCTTGCCCGGCCCGGCAAGGCCGAAACCAATTTTAGACTGGCATCCAATAACTGATCGAGAAGCTTACAACGCAGCAATTGCAAAAATCAAGGATTGCATTGCAGAAGGCAAAACGTATCAAGTCAATTACACCATGCGGATGCAAGCCGGTTTCACTGGCAATGCATGGGATTTCTTTCTTCATCTTGCACAAAATCAGAACAATCATGCAGCTTATATTGACATCGGACAACATATCATATGTTCAGCATCGCCTGAACTGTTCTTTCAACTGGACGGAGATACGATCACCTGCCGCCCGATGAAAGGGACCGCCAAGCGCGGCCGAACAATGATCGAGGACAATGAACAATCGGAGTGGCTGAAAAATTCAAAAAAAAACCGCGCGGAAAACGTAATGATCGTGGATATGCTTCGCAACGATCTTGGGAAAATTGCGGAGGTTGGGAGCGTGTATGTCCCCCACTTATTCGAAACGGAGCGCTACCCCACACTCTGGCAAATGACATCCACCGTGACTGCCAAAACAAATGCATCGCCGACGGAAATTTTTACGGCACTTTTTCCTTGTGGATCCATTACAGGAGCACCAAAGGTCAGTACGATGAAAATCATTTCAGAGTTGGAGAATACTCCCAGGAATATTTACACGGGAACAATTGGCTATATATCACCACAGCGGAAAGGGAGTTTCAATGTGGCTATCCGCACGCTATTGATCGATCAAGATAGTCAGCGCTCAGAATATGGCATTGGCGGAGGCATCGTGTGGGAATCGTCCAGCATAGATGAATATGCCGAAGCACTGCTCAAGGCTGAAGTGCTTGTCCAACAACCGCTTCCCTTTTCCCTGCTTGAAACACTCCTTTGGACACAAAAGGCTGGATTTTTTCTGCAAGAGAAGCATACTGCGCGCATGCTTGACTCAGCAAATTACTTTGACATTCCAATCACAAAACAAGACCTCGAAAATTATCTTAAACAAATTTCCTCTGCGTTTGTTACGCCTCAACGAGTCCGGGTGTTGCTCGATCAGGCTGGAAGATTACAACATGAATCCGCTGTTTTCGAAATTATCAGAGACGATCAGGCCTTGAAAGCTTGTCTTGCAAAAGTACCGGTTGACAGCGGCAATGTCTTTCTCTTCCACAAGACCACGCAACGCGAAGTTTATGAATCCGCGCGGAAAGACTTCGAAGAATTCGATGATGTTTTGCTTTATAACGAATTCGGCGAACTGACAGAATTTACGATTGGAAATCTTGTGGTTGAATTAAATGGTCAACTGCTCACCCCTCCAATTTCCTGTGGAGTGCTGTCAGGGACATTTCGCGCGTATTTAATGGAAACGGGTCAGGTCTTAGAAAGAACGATCACAATGGATCGGCTCAACCAGTGCACGAAAATATTCCGCGTCAATTCGATCCGCAGGTGGCAAAGAGTCGAAATCCAGGATTAGCGTAGGAAATTTATGATTTGAGTGATATATCGCGTGAATTGTTTTGATAAATCAATTCTTTATATTTTGTGGGATGGCGCACCACGCGCAGCCAATAGGGGCGACCAATAAAGAAGAAAGCTAACGCAACGGAAAGTGGGATGCCAATGATCAAAGCAATATCCAGGTAGCTAAGCATCAGCAATTCCACATCCTGATCCCGGGATAAATGGATAGGAGTGGGAGGTGCCGAACCACCAGCTCCAGTTATTTTGGCGCTGTAAGAACCGCGGGCCAGAGATGGGATCGTAATTTGTGCACGATTGGAATCAAAAAAGAATTTTTCCATATGGCCATCTGGATAAGTAAGCTCAATTCCTTTGCCGATTGGAAAATGAAACATCGCATCCCGAGCAGTAAAACGCACGGAATAAAGCAGCACCTGGATTGGCCAGGTATCATTCGGGCGGATATGAAAACGCTGCTGACTCCTATTAATTACATTTGCGCCATCGATAGTTACGTCTCTAAAATAGTAGAGAATCTCCTGACTCTCCAGCCGCTCCGTAACGCGACGGATAAGACGATTGGATGGCAACCAGACCGGCCCGGCACCATCGAGTGTATAGGTGTTTCCAATTCCTCTAATGACCATGGAAGATACGCGGGCTGGGTCTACCGGCTCGCCCGTCGTATCATAGAATTTTTGATCCATTTGATAGTTGACATTAAAACCGGCCTCAAGTCTGCGAGCTCTGGGGAAATAAACTTTGCGGTTGACGGTAAAAACATTATCGTTCCAACGAGCAAATTGTAGTTGTGTATTGGATGATATGCCAGCTTCGTCAATTGGCAATACTTCCAGCGAATAAACTCCACTCGTGTCAACGGAGAGCTCTACGATGCCATTTTCATCAGATGTATAAATTTGCTGATTAAGCTTGAACTTGACTCCAGGGATGGGCGGAACGGTATATATGGCAACCTTGGAAGGTTCGATAACAATATCCGCTTCGGCAGTCGCCCGATTCACGCCAATCGAAATGATTCCGGGATAAATGGCTTTCACATGATAAGTCCCTGCCGGAAATATATATCGCAAAGGGATGGATGCGACGCCTCGGCTATCCGTGCGACCTTCGGCTTTACGGACGCCCTCCACCAGAATAATGATGGGCTGATTGGGAATCGGCGCTCCAAATTGAGCCGTGAGCTGTACATTAATGACCGGATGGTCACCCAGTGAAAATGGCTTTAACGATTCAATAATTAAATTGGCAGGCTTACGTCCCTGTAAAACCGAATGATTCGGTCCCTGAGCAAGAACCGGCATCGTTGAGCTGAATAGACTCAGAAATACCACAGCCAGGGTAACAACCATATGTCGAATAGAAATTGTCATGGCTTAATTTCCTCATGCAAAGAGGGCTCATACGATGAGCGTTGAAGGTTTTCCTTCGTTGTAGCCATAGCCGCCCTCGCAAGAATCAGAAAAGCGAAAAGCATGGCAGCGCCATAGGCAGCATAGATCACGATACGCCGAGGCTGAATGCGGGGTGCTGGCGCTTCACGAGTTGCTGCAATAAAGACTGGAGGGCGTGGCGATCCCGAGAAATCAAAGGCGGATGTAAAATTATTTGCCTTGGCGTCTCGTTCAGCAAGGGGTGGGAGATCCCAATTCTCTTCAATAAATTTCAAGATGGAGGTATGGTCAAGCAGGGTGTGGTCGATATGTCCCTGCCGTGCATAGGGACTGATCAGCAGAGAGGGAACTCGAAAGCCATAGCCACGTTCATCGACCTGAGGCGGCGGAACATGATCGTACCAGCCCCCCCAGTCATCATAGGTGAGAAAGAACGCTGAACTTTTCCAGGAATCACTTTGCATCAGCGCTTGAAGCATGGTTTGGGTTGCTTTCTCACCAAGCCCAGGGTCTGAGATCGGATGCTCGGTGGCACCAAGCAAGAGAACGTAGGACACAGCTGGTAAGGTTCCGTTTTCAAGGTCCTTGTAATATTCGCTGAAATCCACGATGCGGCTGGAAAGTTCTGGATCATCCAAGAAGCGATCGAAGCTCAAAAGCGGTACCCACTGGACCTGCGGAGGCAGATAATCCAGTTCCTTTAATGTTCGATAATTGAGAGACGGTTCATAATTCCTGATATAGAACTTCCACGAGATCCCGCGTTCCTGGAGCTTATCAAAAATAGTAGGAATGTCACCAAACCCTCCTTCAGGAATGCGGTTAAATTCGCGGCCCGCTCGTCCACTCACCCAGAACATACGATTTGTAATACTACCTGTATGAGCCGAACTAAAATAGTTATCGAAGAGAACATACTGATCCGCCAGATTCCAATAGTAGGGAATATCCTTTTCATCATAATAGCCCATGGACAGGGTTCCATTCTGATTTAACTGTTTCAATGCGTCGATGAAACCGTTCATTTTTCCATTTTGATATTGTTTGCTAAAGATCACATCTGAGTGACTTAAGTCGCTGATTGGCTCGTTTGTGATCCTGAAGGGCGATACACACGATGCTTTTTCATTTGCTAGTGAAACAGGCATACAAGTATCTTTTTGGATACCGTTCGCACCTGGGTAGGTACCAAAATAATTGTCAAAAGTATGATTTTGTTGCATCACCACAATAAAGTGTTCAATAGGCGTTTTTGGCGTAGTTCCCGATTCGGCATAAGCATTCGTAGCTCCAAAAACTGGAGTAACCACGCTGAAGTAAATCAACAAGGAAGTAAATAACTTTATATGTTTCATGGGTGCACCATATAAATGATAATTACCGGCTTTTCAACTTTGGTTCCATCCTCCAAAGTCACTGTTACCGTCTGGGTATGAACAACTCTGCCATTAAAACGCGCCGCCAATTGGAGTAGTCTGTCAGAGAAAAAGGTAGAACGACCGGCTGAATATGAATCCCAAACTAAATATTGAATATTGTTTGTTCGAATATTAGAGTCAGGATTATTGACCGATTCATAGGCAGGGTTGCGATGGAGCGGATTCGGGCTGACAGATAAGCCGATCGCTTTCCTTTGCCCATAAAACTGAAGAATATTAGCCATGGACGGGCCAATGGTTAATAATGTCGCCTCGCCCGGAATATTTTCCTGGATCCATTCACCAGCCTCGCGTCCTCCCGGAACGCCTCCCGTTCCGGCGATAAAAGCGCCAGTAGTAGCGGGCTGAATAGTCTGCCAGCTTGAGCTGAGCAGGGTAATAATCAAAATCCCACCCAACAATGCCCTAATCCAGGTTGTGCTCAGTTGCTTGCTTCTAGAAAACGGATTTTGTACCCACAACCATCGAATCAATGTGCGGCCGGCTAATATCGCAAATGGAGGAGCAATCGCAAGCAAATACTGATATCCTTTTGTAGGCCATATTTGGAAGAAGACAATGGGAACTGCGATCCACAAAAGGAGGAGTCTTTCGCGCCAGGTTCGTTCACTCCACAATAAAAATAAACCGGCAATCGCTATGATAATGACCAGGATGCCAATCTGCCCGGGTACCGTGGTCAGGTAAAAATCCGCGGTGTGATTGGGGCGGCGGAATAGTTGCCAGATCAAATACTGCTGACCGACTTTGGAACCTCCAGCAAGCCAAAGCGAAATTGGAAAGGGCAGGATCATGAGAACCATTAAAACAAATGAGATCATTAAATCCTGGAGGCGGACAAAGATATCCCTGGAGAGAGCAAAGAAAGAATAAACAGCGCCAATTAAAATAATACCGGTCTCTTTGGCGAGGAAGGTTAATCCCATCCCAATGCCAGCGGCATGAAGCCAGATCGGATTCCCCGTCAAAGCATAGCGCGCCAACAAGTAAAGGGTCAGGGTGGAACACAATACCATAGGGCCATCCAAAAGCACCTGACGGCTCACAACCACATGGTAAGGCATGACTGCCAAAATAAGCGCAGCCAATACGCCAGTATATTCGCCATACAGCAGACTACCCAGACGATACACCATGAAAACTGCGGCGACGCCAATGGCGACGGCTAAAAGCCGCGCGGCCAGATCACTGACTCCGAAATTAAAAAGTAGGGCCAATACGAACTGGAATAGTAGAGGATGAGCGCGAAAGACCGGGAAAATTTCCCGAAGTACCGGCACTTGGGCAATAGCCGCGGCCTGACCTGAGTAAACTGCCTCATCCGTATTGAAGCCAATTTGATTCAATCCCCAAACACGTATCCCAGCAGCCAGACACATGACCAGAGTCACACTGATGATACGAGCAATGGCCTCACGGTCCCCATTCCATAATCGGACCAGGGTTGGATTCCGAGGCTGGATATGCTGCGTAATGCGTTCCCGAAGAACTGATAGATTTAGATTTCGAAGATTCATATCATATTACTCTCTAGTTTGATGATTATCTGGGAAGGGAAAGGCGAGTTTCGGTCAACACCTTGAGATAGAGGTTGCCATGGGCCTGGCTGGGCTCAATATGGGAATTCTCGCTGAACTCATTCCAACTGATCAGTCCAATTGCATCCGGCAGGGATTGAAGAGCTGTATTCAACTCAGTCTTCAACGTTTCACCAGCTTTTCTCTCGACAACCGAGGTTCCTCCAACCAGGCGGGCATCGAAACCCGGTGCCGCAGGAGCAATCCAAATTCCAGCATTGTCATGGATTGCTTTTCCCATGGCCGTCAATTTATCCAAATAGTTGGAGTGACTGTCCGGGTTCACTGACGACCAGTAATAGGCATCACCATCTACAAATTCTGACAAGCGTTGATATCCTGCTACGTTTTTTTCAGACGCCAAAATAAGGAGCTCATTTCTTTTTGTCTGAGTTACGCTTCTTATTTCATCCAACGAATACTCCCAAGTTCCCGACCAGATCACCATCGGCTTTTTAAAAAGATTAAATACTGGATGGTTAGCATAGTGTTGCACAAAATAGTTCAAATCCGCATCCACTTGCTGTGGAGGAAGAGGATTCCGATCAAAATCCAGACCTTCATAGATAATGGCAAGCTTGAAGTTCTCTTCCTCCGCAATTTTAACCAGTTGATCTAGACGATGGTTCAGCTTCTCCGTACTCTTCCAACTGACAATGAAACCATCGATTCCCGCGGCCTTTGCCCATTGAATATGCTGCCGCATTACATCTGCATCATCACTGCTGTATCGGCCTAATAATGGATAATCTGCTTTGGCACGATCCCAGGATTGTGTATCAAACCAGATGTAGTAATAGGCAAGCAGTGGAACAGAGTTGTCTGGTGTATCAGTGACAGGTGGGGATGCAGGTCGTGTGAGGGGATCGTTGGAGAGCTTTGTAAAGCCAGACGGCCCCGGCGTACACAAGGTTACAAGCGTAAGTATAAGGGAAAACCCTACCCCTAACATGAGTGTCTGCATTAAGCGATCAATAGTCATCCTTGTTTTATATACATTCAGTTTTTGAGCAAAATTTAAGTTTCTAAGAACCATCACTATAACTAGTCATCCGCTCCAACCAGCTGTGTTGTGGTTGTAGAAATACTTTGAACGAGTACGGGCAATCGCTGCCACCAGTTGAATTTTGGGTCACGCAGGCGGCTTGTGGGAATGCCTTGGAGCGCGGCAGCAACAATAGCTTGCTCTGCAGAATGAAGATTATTCTCTTCCCATGTGCTCAACGAATCAGCCAGGATGGGGTAGGGAGGAAATCCATAGGCATCCTCCGCATTCTTCACGAACGTTTCCACAGCCTGCTCATGCGTGAGAGATTCATCGAATTCAGGGCCGCGCTCAATGATCACAGCACGCGCCAGGGTGGCATGATTGGCATAAGTGACCTTGGGAATGAGGCGATGAACCATGTACTTCGGAGGAGGAACAATCCATTGCACGATGGCATTCATCGTCGCCGCCGGCAGCTTGGACTGGCTCAGATCCATCCCGATCTTGCGTCCACCCTT
>Ga0065705_10001797_pt1 | contig 92743 bp, 94 predicted proteins | sample SwibulcommuniRL2_FD_59092 | JGI IMG/M metagenome (GOLD analysis project Ga0065705, IMG submission 59092) | Bulk soil microbial communities from switchgrass field near Rose Lake, East Lansing, Michigan, USA - RL2 Bulk Soil v2 (version 2) | ecosystem: Environmental > Terrestrial > Soil >...
ACAGCGAAGTACCTGGTGAATAATGCAACGTTCCCCACGTATTATGCGCGTCGTGAGGGGCAACAGGTACTGAATACCTGGCATGGAACGCCACTGAAATTCATGGGCAAACTCGTTAAAGGCGCGGTGGGCGAACACCGGAATGTGCAGCGCAATTTCTTGCAAACCACGCACATGATGGTGCCCAATGAGCACACCTTGAAGACTCTCTCCACAGACCATGACCTGGATGGTATTTTCCCGGCCAAGGTGGCCCTGACCGGCAGCCCTCGAATCGACTCGATGGTACATCTCAGCCAGGAACGAAAAAATGAGATTCTAAGCCTGCTTGGAATTGATGCGCAGAGTACTGAACCCGTCGTTCTTTTTGCTCCCACCTGGCGCGGCCAGCTCAACGACCGAAGCTACGATGTGAATTCTCTGGTATCCGACGTAGCCCGGATGGCTAACGGGAAGCATCACATGTTGTTCCGCGCCCACCGCTTTGCCGAGCAACTCATTGGAGATGCCGAGCTGGATGCGGCTATTGTGCCAGCTTCTATCGACACAAATGAGCTGCTCGCGGTAGTTGACGTACTCATCACCGACTACTCCTCGATCTTCTACGACTTCCTGCCCGCACGTAAGCCAGTTCTCTTTTATACGCCGGACTTTGAAGCTTATGATTCCGAACGTGGACTGTACTTCGACAGATCAGCGTGGCCTGGCCCGGTCAGTGACAGCATTGACGAGTTGGTTCACGAGTTGCACAACGTGCTGGGTGCTCCTGCGGTCAAATTGCATGAAAACTTTGCGGATAACGTTGCTGAATTTGCGCCAATGGAGGATGGGGCCGCCAGTAAGCGTGTGATNGAATTCTTCTTCTTTGACGATGATTCNCATGTGCTCNTGCCAGCGTTGGACCAACGCACCAAACTNNTGTTCTATCAGGGTCCGTTCAAGCCCAATGGTATTGCCACAGCATTCGTTAATTTGATTGGTGCACTAGATCCAAGCAAGTACTTGGTCACTGTAGCTGTCGACATGAATGCAACAGCTGCTGACCCGGCAGCGCTGGAGATTCTGAACTCGCTGCCGAGCCATGTGCAGGTGCTTCCGCGCGCGGGCGTCACAGCGATGTCAGCCGAGGAACGATGGGTTTCGGATTCGTATCATGCGCAACGCGGATTCAGCTCGTCCGAGGCAGAAAAAATTCACCTTAACACCATGTCCAGAGAATTGCGTCGCAGTTTCGGAGGCGCGCAATTTGACGTCGCAATCAACTTTGAAGGGTATTCGCGATTCTGGGCCGCGCTCTTTGCTGCCGCTCACAGCCACGCAACGACAACGTGCATTTACCTCCATAACGACATGGTGGGAGAGTGGCTACTACGCTTTGGCAGCATGCCCGGACTCTTCGCCACCTACCCGCACTATGATCGCTTGGTTTCCGTCACGGATAGCGTTGGCGAGGTTAACAAGCGAGAACTGGGTCAACGGTTTGATATCGACCCAGCTTCGTTTACCGTGTCCGAAAATCTGTTGGACCTCATCAAACCTGCGCAATGGTCACACCTCGCTGTACCGGTGCACGAGTTCCCAGGCAATGACCTGACGGTCTTTGCCAATATGGCGCGGCTTTCCCCAGAAAAAGGACAAGCCAAACTATTGCGTGCATTCGCGGAGGTTCATGCAACTCATCCGAACACGCGCTTGCTACTCATCGGAGATGGCCCCTTACGGATGAGCCTAGAAGAGCAGATTTCCGAGCTGAACTTGGAAGGCAAAGTCGCTATTACCGGGCTGCTGTCCAACCCGTTCCCCACGCTGAAATCAGCAGATTGCTTTGTCTTCTCGTCTGACTATGAGGGGCAAGGGCTGGCGATGATTGAGGCAATGATGCTTGGTCTTCCGGCAATCTCCACCGACGTTGTAGGTTCGCACAGTGTGCTTGTCGGAGGCTACGGACTGTTAGTCGAGAACTCCGCGACAGGGCTAAAAGAAGGAATGGAAAAATACCTTAACGGCTATCGAGCCGAGCGGGAATTTGATGCAGCCAGCTATCAGAAACAGGCCTTAGCGCAGTTTGAGTCACTTGTTAAACAACCTGCGCACGTCGGTCAGTAACTAACTAGTTTTCCAGCAGATCCAGCGTTTCCGAAATGAACCTGGACATACTGGCTCCTGGAGTGATGTCGCCGAAGTAACGCTCAATCAGAGCGTTACGTTCGGCGTCTTCCATTTCCAGCGCCTGGTGAATTAGCTCTGCCGCATTCCCAGCCTGTAATGAATCCAGGCTGGGCAGTTGCTCCAGCGCCGGTGAGTCCGCCACGACAGCCTCGGGCGACACCGGAGTAGTAATAAAAATGGGCTTCCCTGTGGCAAGGAAATCGTAGGCAACGGCGGATATATCTGTAATACACGCGTCAGCCTTAGACCACTGCCAACCCCAATGCGCGGTGTCGTCAAAAAGCAGCCGACCCGCTGCATCAGGGTTTTCAGCCGATAGTTTTTCTCGGATCCGCGCAACGTCAGCACCGTATTCTTCTACGTTGACCCCGGACCGTGGGTGAGGGCGGAAAATGACGTTGAAGCCGCCGTCGGCAATCAGTGATTCAATAATTTTGACGCCGTGACTTGTTACCGAGCCATAATTCATGGAGGGTCGGTCACCCTCCCATGTAGGGGCGTACAGCACGGTGGGCAGCTTGGAATTCAATGAATAGGGAGCCAGATACTCTGCGTCTATCTGTGGACGTCCCACTAGACGGGTGCGCGATTCGGAGTCGTAGTTACGCAAATTTTTTGCTAGTCGGTCCCGGGCCGCCCTGCCAGCACCGAAGACGTAATCATAAGACTTCAGCTGATTAGACCACATGTAGGCTTTTTCGCTTTCGCCATGACAGATGAAAACATGGTTAGGTTCGTTGAATCGAATCATCTGGAAGTTCTTGATGTTCTGATTGACGTAAAACACGACATCGATACGTTGTGAATCTACTAACGCCTCAACGTCTCCGATTGTTGGTGCAAGATGAACCGGTAAAGGACATTCTTCGGATAGCGCCAATGCTGTTCCAGGCTGGCGAGCAATCACGACTACCGGAACTGACTGCGCCAGCTGCTGCAACGGCGCATACCACTGGCGCAATTGATAAGCGTTGACCATTTCGTCTGCAAAGTACAGACCGACTCGGTAACGTTGCTCGCCTTGTGGCAGGTGGAATAGATGCTTAGCGTGACGGTTTACTTGAGAGCGTTGTTGCTGCGCAACCAGACGTTTTTTTGCATAGTCAACTGCACTGGCCAAGACTGGTAAAGCNCGCATAAGAACCCTTAGTGATGATGAAAGCTGAGTCAATCCTATGCGTGNGATCTATTGNTTATCCAAAAGACATGCCTTGGAGCAGGGGCGTTCAACTTCCGCCTTGGGCTATCCNTACGATAAAGTGTGTTCAGTGCAACAATGAATCTTCATNCGTGGAACGGTTTTCAGTTTGGGAACTAGGCTCCGCGCACGCTAAGATGAAATGTCGGACTATGTTTAAGTAGGAGTCATCATTAGCGGTAAGCGTTCTGATCGATCGTCACACGGCGAACTCGATCGCAAGTCGCCATTGGTTATATCAGCCATGGAGCTCGGTCGTGCACCAGGATCCATGAGGACTCTCAACGAGCAAGTCCCGGCACCCGCAGATGTGGGTAACGCACTCATTGGTATTCGTGGAGGATCTGAGGTTTCCTTAGATCTTCGCCTTGAAGCTGTACACGAGGGCATTTTGGTATCCGGCATCGCCACGGTGGAAATCGCTGGCGAATGTGGACGGTGCCTTAATCCCATCGGGTTCAAGTACGGGGCTGATATTCAGGAACTCTTCTACTATGAAGATAGTGATGAATTCGAAGAAGATGATGATGTAGATCAGTATTGGGTTATCGGTGACCACATGGACATCGATCCGGTATTGCGGAACGCAGTGGGAACTGTCCTGCCGTTTCAGCCGGTATGCCGGGACGATTGTTTAGGACTTTGCAATGAATGCGGAGCCAACCTAAATGATGATCCTGAGCACCACCACGAGGTAGTTGATCCTCGTTGGGCAGCGCTTGCGCAGTTGTCCGAGGCCGCCACAGAAGATGTGGCAACAGACAAAACGTCAGACGAGAGAGAAGAGAAGTAGTCGTGGCTGTTCCAAAGCGGAAGATGTCCCGTGCGAATACTCGTGCCCGCCGTGCACAGTGGAAGGCTACCGCGCCGAGCTTGGTGAAAACCATGGAAAACGGTCGCGTTACCTACAGCCTGCCTCACCAGGCAAAGGTTGTCACTGACTCAGCAGGTACCGAGTTGTTCCTTGAATACAAGGGCCGCAAGGTAGCAGACGTCTAAGACATGTCTTCTAAAGAAGAACTTTTGAAGCGTCTCGGAATCAACTTAGATTCCGAGACGCTTCATCTTTCATTGACCCACCGTTCGTATTCATACGAGAACGGTGGCATACCCACAAATGAGCGCCTTGAATTCCTCGGTGATTCCATTTTGGGATTCTGCGTTGCAGAACATCTTTATAAGAGCTCCCCGGATCTGGCTGAGGGTGACCTCGCGAAGCGCCGCGCTGCAGTAGTCAGTACACGCGCATTGGCCAGCATCGCCCGTGAGCTTGAAATCGGTAAACATATTCTTTTGGGACGTGGTGAAAGCCAGTCCAACGGTGCAGATAAATCTTCCATCCTTGCTGACACCATGGAAGCACTCATTGGTGCTGTCTACCTGTCCCACGGCATGGACGAAGCGCGCCAGATGGTCATGCGCTTTATCGGACCGCTTCTTTCGGATCCCCAGTTGCTCGGCGCTGCCACCGATTGGAAAACCGTCATTCAAGAAGAAGTCGCTGCGGCTAAAAATGGTGAAATGCGTTATGCGGTCACCGGCTCAGGCCCAGACCATGCACGCTCCTACGTGGCCGAACTTCTCATTGCAGATAAGGTCTATGGCACCGGCACGGGTCCTTCTAAGAAGGAAGCCGAACAAGAAGCTGCACGTAATACCTGGAATATGCTTCACCCTGGTGAAGACCTCCCATCAAGTTAAAGTTGCACCATGCCTGAACTACCTGAAGTTGAAGTTGTACGAGTCGGACTCGACAAGTGGGTTAGAACCCGATTAGTCGAATCCGTTCAGGTGCTGGATCCGCGTTCGGTTCGGCGGCACACCGACGGTGCTCAAGACTTTGAAGAAACGCTTACTGGCTGCACGCTGAGATCAGTAGTGCGCCGTGGCAAATTTCTCTGGATGGATCTCGAAGGATTGCCAGAACCTACCGCACTCGTAGCGCACCTTGGGATGAGCGGGCAACTCCTTGTAGAAGAACCCGAAGCTCCGGACGAAAAGCACCTCAAGGTGCGCCTATCGCTTGCCCAGCGGCTCGATGCTCCGAACGAACTTCGTTTTGTTGATCAGCGTATTTTCGGCGGAATGTTCCTCTCCCCATTGATTCTTACTACGGACGGATACCCGGGCGGAGCAGGTAGTGAGCAGCCATTGATCGCGCAGGCGGCATCACACATCGCCCGCGATGTCTTGGACCCACATAGAGATCCCAACGATTTGTACTTGGCGCTACGTAAGCGCTCCATAGATTTGAAGCGTGCCATTCTTGATCAAGGAATTATTTCCGGCGTTGGGAACATCTACGCTGATGAAGCTTTGTGGCAGGCAGGCCTCTCTGGGCTACGAAATACGGCTACTATAAGGCGCCCAGAAGTTACACGACTGGACGAGGCGCTTGTGGATGTGATGACCCGGGCACTGGAAGCGGGCGGAACAAGCTTTGACTCGTTATATGTCAACGTCAACGGCGCCAGTGGCTACTTCTCCCGGTCGCTCAATGCCTACGGGCGCGAAGGCAAAAAATGTCTACGGTGCGCGAATAGCGGCCGTGAATCGCTCATCCGACGTGACCCATTTATGGGACGGTCATCATACAGTTGCCCGGTGTGCCAACCGAGGCCTCGGCGACGTCGCTGAGCATCTAACGGAGTGTTAGGCAAATTCTGCGAGCACTGATTCGTTATAGGGTGCCCAAGCGTCCACTGCCCACTGACCGAAGTTCTTATCTGTCAATGTGACGCACGCAAGCCGGTTTTCCGGATCCACCCAGAGGAATGTACCGGACTGGCCGAAGTGTCCAAAGGTGCTTGCTGGGTGGTTCTGACCGGTCCAGTGCGGATTCTTGGTTGAGCGGATCTCGAATCCCAGGCCCCAATCGTTCGGGTTTTGACGGCCGAAGCCAGGGAGGATACCCGCGAGGTTTTCGTAATGCACCTGGGTGGCATCTTGCATGGTTTCTGCCGCGACTAGCGTGGGGTTGAGAAGCTCTGCAGCAAATATTGAAAGGTCTTCCGCATTCGAACGACCATCCTTGGCGCAGCTGCCGGCAATCTCGGTATTGCTCATACCAAGGGGCGTAAAAACGGCCTCTTGCGCGTATTCCGAGAAGCTCATACCGGTTTCTTTTTCAAGATGTTCGGCCAGGACTTCAAAACCGGTATTTGAATATCCCCGCTTAGTTCCTACCGCGTAGCGGATGGTTTTCGAGTCAAAGTCGTATCCAGCTGTATGCGCAAGTAGGTGGTGCACCGTTGAGCCATCCGGGCCCGCTGGATCTTCCAACGTTATTGCTTCTTCTTCAAGTGCAATGAGGAATGCATAAGTGCTCAACAGCTTGGTAACGGAGGCCAACGGATAAACACGCTTGGTATCACCATGCTCGGCCACNACNGCGCCGTCCCCGTTGATGACTACGGATACCGCGTTATCTACAGGCCACTGCTCAATCTGGGCTANAACGCTCATGGTTNGACCAATCCCTCATTATTCGTTCTCGTGATTGCGAGCGGGAATCACCCAATCGTGGCNTCGCTTCGCTAGAATTACGAGCAGGAATTGGGTAGCTTTCCCTTGACCAACCATATCTACACTTGACCAAACATAGGAACTTTACGCCGTGCATCTGAAGACTCTCACCGTTCGCGGATTCAAGTCTTTTGCTTCGGCGACCACCTTTGAATTCGAACCTGGCGTGACCGCAGTGGTAGGCCCGAACGGTTCAGGAAAGTCCAACGTCGTGGATGCGCTTGCCTGGGTCATGGGGGAGCAGGGGGCCAAGACACTTCGCGGCGGCAAGATGGAAGACGTCATTTTTGCTGGTACCTCTGGCCGGGCGCCTCTAGGCCGTGCGCATGTATCGCTGACCATCGATAACGCTGATGGAAAGCTACCTATTGACTATGCAGAAGTCACCATCTCCAGAACATTGTTCCGTGCAGGTGGCTCAGAATACGCCATCAACGGCTCTTCGTGCAGACTGCTCGATATCCAAGAACTCCTCTCGGACTCCGGACTCGGCCGGGAAATGCATGTCATTGTCGGTCAGGGCCAGCTAGATAAAATCTTGCACGCCACCGCCGAAGACCGCCGGGGGTTTATCGAAGAAGCAGCCGGCGTTCTCAAGCACCGCCGGCGCAAGGAAAAGACCCTGCGCAAGCTTCAAGGCATGCAAGGAAATTTGGACCGTCTAGAAGACTTGAGCTCCGAGGTTCGCAGGCAACTGGCACCACTAGGGCGCCAGGCAAAGATTGCCCGCCGCGCTCAAAGTGTTCAGCTGGATGTACGTGACGCAAAAGCCCGGCTGCTGGCCGATGATCTTGTGTCCCTGAACAACAAGCTTGCCCAGGACATTGATGATGAGACAAAAATCCAAGCCCGTCAGCAGGAGACCAGCCAGCGCCTGGAACATGTGAAAAAGCATGTGTCTCAGCTCAGTGATGACGTTGAACTGCTTGCCCCGCGGCTGAACCTGGTCAATGAAACCTGGGTGTCGCTGACCACTCAAGGGGAGCGTTTCCGCTCCTTGGCTGCGCTTGCACGTGAACGCGGAAAGCTCCTGGAAGGAAACCAAACCCATTTTGACTCCAGCCGTGATCCGGAGCGGCTCGAGGCACAAGCTGAACGCCTAGCCGAAGAACTTGAAGAGCTTGAAGAGTCAGTTGAGGACCGCCACGAAATTCTCGCTGAAGCCATCGAGGACAAGGAACAGGCAGAGGAGCAAGCTCGAGCCGAGCAACAACGCATGGCGGCCCTGCTACGCGCTGCGGCTGACCGGCGTGAGGGCATGTCGCGTCTGGCCTCCCAAGTGGCATCGGCACGAAGCCGCGTGGATGTGACGCGCGCAGAAATCGCCCGTCTGCAAGATGGGTTGCGCTCCTTTGATGCGGACTTAGAAGCTGACGCACGATCGCATACCGAGCTTTCGGCAGAACTTGACCAGCACCTGGCCATGGAATCCACATTGAATGAGGAATTTGAGCGGGCCGAGAAGGAATTTCTTCGGCTATCCCAAGCACAGTCGGAGACTGCGGGACGTGAACGGGAACTATCGGTCCAAATCTCCGGGCTGAAGGCACGCCTCGATGCCTTGCGGCTGAACACCAAACAAGATGATCATTCTGTGCAGATCATTGAGCAGGCTCCCGAAGCAATTTTGGGCCGCCTAGGGGAACTCATTTCCGTTTCGGCAGGATATGAACAAGCAATCTCCGCAATTCTGCGCGAATCCGCTGAAGCGCTCGTTGCGCGCGACCAAGAGTCTGCTCTGCTGCTGCTTAAATCGTTGGCCACTGAGCGCGCCACTCATGCAAGCTTTGTACACGCATCCGTGACGAGCTCGGAAGCGAGCACCGTCAAAGTTTCCGGTATTTCGGCGCGAGAGGTTGTCACCGCTGATCCACTGCTCAATGATCTGCTTGATGTGCTCTTCGCACATCACTATGTGGTGCAGCACCTCGACGAAGCTACAGAACTGCTGCACGCTGATCCCAAGGCGCAGATCACTACCCTGGACGGAGCTACAGTATCCGCTCTACGCAGCTCCGTAGGCGATACGGCCGGGGCTTCGCTCATTGCCCAGCAGGCGCTGGTGGAGCAAACGTCGTTAGAACTATCTGCAGCAAACAGCGAACTAAGCGAATGCGAGAGCCAGTTAGCCCAGCGTGCCCCGGTGCTTTCGGAAGCGCAGCAAGCCTATGAAGAGGCTCAGGGCGCACTAGCCGAGTCTGACGCCAGCATTGATGAGATCTCAACCTACCTGGCAAAACTGGGCCAGAAGCTGCATACAGCCCGCGCAGACAAAGAAGCGTTGGCCCAGCGGATACACTTGACCGGCGAAAAACTTGAGATTGAACAAGAATCTTTTGAAGAAATTACCGAGCGTATGGAGATGGCCTCCGTGGACCAGGACGAGGACTCGGTAGATGATGCCGGGCGTGCGGCCTTGGCAGACGCGGCTGCAGCGGCCCGCCAGCGTGAGCTGGAAGCCCGGCTGGCGCTTCGTAGCAGCGAGGAGCGTGTAAGTGCTCTTCGTTCCCGTGTAGAGGGACTACGCAGAACTGCGGCCGCCGAACGCAGCCACCGTGAGGTAGCGGCGCGCAGAGCAGAGGATCGCCGCACCCAAGCAGCGAACGCACAACGCGTGGAGCAGGCAGCCGAGCGGGTCTTAAAATTCATTGAAATTTCAGTGGACATTGCCGCGCAAGAACGAGAAACACTCACCGGCAAGCAACGTGAGCTGGACCAGCTGCTCTCCAGCCAGCGTACCCAGGCAGAACAACTCACCGCAGAACTCGCGCGGTTATCCGACGCGGTACACCGGGACGAGATGGCGCGTGCAGAATTGCGGCTTCGCATTGAATCTTTGGAAACGAAGTCCTTGGAAGATCTCGGATTCACTGCGGATCACTTGATTGCACACTTTGGTCCGGACCAGCTGATTCCCGAAGACGTTGATCCTGAAGATCGATGGGCCGAACTTCATCAGAATGTTGATGACGAGGGCAACATCATCGGAACCAAACCATTTGACCGAGTCGAGCAGGAAAAGCGCCTGAAAAAAGCTGAGCGGGACTTAGCGGCTCTTGGCAAGGTCAACCCGTTGGCGCTGGAAGAATTTGCGGCTTTAGAAGAACGCCACAAATTCCTCAGCGGTCAGCTGGAAGACCTGAAAAAGTCGCGCAATGATCTGCAGCAGATCATCAAGGATGTGGACGCCCACGTGGAGCGGGTCTTCACCGAGGCGTACAACGACACCGCCGTGCAGTTCAAAAGAATTTTTGAGCGTCTGTTCCCCGGGGGAGAAGGACAGCTTGTCCTCACCGACCCGGAGAACATGCTAACCACGGGCATCGAGGTGGAAGCTCGTCCCGCAGGCAAGCGGATCAAGCGATTGTCGTTGCTCTCCGGTGGTGAACGCTCTTTGACAGCCGTTGCACTGCTAGTTGCCATCTTCAAGGCGCGTCCTTCACCGTTCTACGTGATGGACGAGGTGGAAGCAGCACTGGATGACGTGAACTTAGGCCGCCTGATCACGATCTTCGAAGAGCTGCGCGAAGCATCTCAGCTTATTGTGATCACCCATCAGAAGAAGACCATGGAAGTCGCTGACGCGCTGTACGGCGTGACCATGCGCGGCGATGGAGTCTCCACGGTGATTAGCCAGAAACTCAGCAGAGCAGAATAGAATTCAGGCCGGGCCGCTTTAAGCTGGCCCGACCTGACACAGCAGGGGCTAGGACTTCCGAGTCACCGGAATCGACTCAGGGCGCTGAGCACCCTTGAACACATTCTGGTAGCTATTTGGCAAGTGTCCTATATCGAGTGCACGCACGCCAAGATCAGCTAGCTTCGAAGCCAGAATTGTTCCGCTCGGTCCTAGTGCGATAAGAACCATGTCTGCGTTTGTATCACTAAGCGTGTCGGTTAGACGAGTTAGATCCGAGTAGGCATCTACGGATTTGGAAAGAACCATCTCATGGCCAGCGAGGTTGTCGAAGAGTTCAGGGATCAGCTCAAAACGGGAATCGGCACCGGTCACGAAGACAACTTTTTTGCCTTCCCACACCTTGCGCCACAGCCGCACCGCTTCGTCGCCGAGAACGGAGAACGCTTGTGGCCGGGTCATATGTGCATTGGCGAAGGACTGCGAAGAGATGACTAGCTCTTTCAGATTTGGCCACAGTTCCTGATAGACGCCGGACCAATGCGCATCTCGGAACAACTGCGGGAATCCGATGAGCAAGTTTTCATTGTCACTCGTGAAAACCTCACGCAATGCGGCTTGCAGATCCGGCGAATTGGGCTGAAAGCGGAGATTAAAATCGCTCAACTGCATGAGCCGGAATTCTCCATCACCGAATCGTGCCAGAGACTTATCCGTGGTCGCCAGGACATTGAGCGATTCTCTGAGCGACATGACCTGGCGGGAATGAAAGGCGGAGACGGCCTGCATGATATCTGAGGTGGCAGATAACCGAATGGTTTCCAATTCACGTTTTTGTGATTTTAGTTCGCCGTGGATCTGCCGAAGGATCTTCTCAATATCCTTGGTGTCGGTCGACTGATTTTCAATGGAAACAGGGATGGGTTTTCCATTGACCAATTTAACATTNAAAACACGGTCGGCAGCCTTTTTGAGTTTTTCTAACATGTAGATCCTCCGNAATTAGAAATCTTGCAACCGATCGTGGTGGCAGTGGTCAACTCAAGTATTGCAGGGTTTGGCACGATTCATTACACCATGGGCCTCACTCAAGGCTTGGAACATCCAAGGAACCCAAAAAAACTAGGAAGTGCAGGTGAGTTCAAAGAACTTATCCTCGATATTCCGAGGAATAACAGTTCACTGAAGAATTTGACGTTGCATCCATGTTGTCAAGGATTGTAGTGCGTCCTGAATAGGAGAAAGGCCCGAAGGGATGAACCCCTCCGAGCCTTTCTGAGCAAGCTAGCTGCGCGAGCGATCAGCAGATATTCTGCTGGCCATTCTTCTTGTATGCGACTGTCTCGTCCAAGACCACGGGCCCGCCAAGCAGGACATTAGTCCAACCCTTCATGGAGCGCATGGCACTGGCTACTGATGATGGCATGCAATTCTTCTTCGTCAGCAGCATTGGAGCGTCATTGTACGAGGCAATTACCGCACCGGTGAGGCCATCACGGAAGTCGTCAGCCGTAGCAATAAACTGGCGCTGGGAACCCTTAGGCCAGAAAGTCTTTGCAATCAGTGCGCTGGTGTCATATCGCGTCGCGCCCTCGTAGCGGATGACCTTGGCGTTCGGAACTGCCGCGCGGACCTGGCGTTCGGCCTTCGCAGAAATTGCCAGTGGCCCACCTGCCATGTAAACACGCGTTGGCTTCAGGCGTTTTAATTCGCGAATCGTTGCCGCTGGAACTTCAGCCTTTTTGGTCAGCAGCATCGGGGCTTCCCTCCCCGAGGCTACGGCTGCCAGAGACATCGCATCTTCAAACCGCTGACCGGTCGCCAAGAACACCTCGTTAGAGGATCTCCAAGTCCTGGAGATCTTTGCGCTGGTGTCGTAGAGGCTAGGACCCCAAACGCGGGATACCGGGCCGTAGGATTTTATCTTCTTGACGGTTGACTCGCTGATAGCGCTCGGACCGCCGAGGACAATAATTTTCTTCGGCTTCAGACGCTTCAACTCTGCAGCCACCGAGGAAGGCAGCGAATCTTTCCTTGTCAGCAAGAGTGGCCCATTGTTACGTGAGGCCATTGGCGAGCCAGCAAGAGCATCAGGGAAACGTTCACCCGAGGTAACCACCACGGTGGAAGCAGTCCTGGGGAAAGTACGCTTGGAAATCGCTACCGGAGTATCAAACCAACGCTGCCCGTAAAGCCGTACCGGGTCTAAACGAGCTGGCCAGACATCCATATCACCCAAGTACGAGGTCACCATCTTATAGGGGGTACTACGCGTATTCTTTGCGAAATCCTTCAGCGACGTCAGATTGCCGTTCCAAACGTTGGCATCCACATTTTTTGAATTACCAATGAGGTTTGAGTTCGAGGAATACTGCCATACGTTGAAGGTCTCCCAGCCTTCGGGAAGTTCGCGTGGATTCTTGGTTGAGGTATCAGAAGTCGGGAATACCGACACATGCAGCGGCCAGTACTTGAACGCCTCGGAATCACCGGTGCACTGATCCCACCAAGACTGTGCGGTATAGATCATCGGCAGCCGGCCCGTGCTGGCCTTGACGGTGTTGCCAAAGTCCTTGATCCAGTTCACCATCTGCGCCGGGCTCATGCCGTAGCAGACATCGCCTTGACCCTGTGGGTAGGCAGTCTTTTTATATGGATTCCACTCGATATCCAGCAGTGGGGGCATGGTCTTGCCATCAGCAGTCCACCCTCCACCGTTAGCCAGGAATTCCTTGGCTTGAGCAGCTCCACTGGAATGCGCTGGCATCGCAAAGTGGTAGGCACCGCGAATGACCCCCGCAGAACCAGACGCAGCGTAGTTAGCGTTGAACTGCGGATCTTTGAATAAGGACGAAGGCCACGACTGCGTGGCCTTGATGTAGCCAAAACGTGCCCCGTTGTTATAGGCCTGTTTCCAATCAACTGTCCCTTGGTGATGAGAAACGTCAATGCCCAAAGTTCCCGGTGGACGCCAGGTGCGAAGTTCATCAAGTGAGCCCGGTACGGCAAGATCCAGATTCGGCTCGGTGTCAGTGGCTACTTCTTGTGCGAGAGTAGCTAGTTCAGCCAGCGTCGGAGCCGTTGGATCTCCAGACTCGTCAATGCGCTTTTGGCCTTGGCCCATGGTGGCGTCGATGAAATCTTTGTCTAGTGCATCCAGCGCCAAAGAGGCCAAGGAAATTCTTTCCTTGGCCGAGAGATCAGTTTTCTGAGCTAGTCCGTCTTCAATGGCCTTTGCCGCGGAACCAGCAACACTTAGCGTGCTCGCTGGATCAGAAGTCTGCGGTGCTTCCGGGTTGCTGGACCCAGCGGGAGACGGACTCGCTGCAGCGGAGCTAGAAAGACTAGGCGCTGTTTCCTTGGCGGGTGACGCCATAGCGGGCGCGGTGGCTGCCAGCGGCAGGACCAGCGCGGCCCCGAGCGATAACGCGAGCAGGCGTCTGCCTGCATAGCGGTTTTCAGGCATGAAATCTCCTGTGAAGAATTACGAGTGTGAGCGGTGATTCTTCACAGTATATAAAGGCCAGTCAAGAAAGTCCCATTGGTGGTCGAAAGACGACGAGATCCAACGGCTATTTTCCTTGGACCGTCGGCTCAGGCTCTACTGCGACGGGACGAATTGTTTTTGGTACCAGGAGCCATGCGACCACGCCAATCAAACACACCGCACCCGAAGCGCTCAACGCTACCTGGTAGCTGATGGCATCTGCCATTGCTCCGGCAATGAGTGGGCCGATAATTGCTCCAAGATCTGTAAACATCTGGAAGCCTGCCAGTGCCTTGCCGCCATTTCGGCCCGAACCAATGACATCTGCCACGGCGGCCTGCTGGGCAGGACCCAGAATGCCGCCACCAAAACCAGCCAGCACCGAAAAGATGATAAACCCGGTCAGCGAGGTGAAGTAACCCATGGCCACAATCGAGCCGAGAAGGACCACCATGCCCACCAGGATAGGGATCTTGCGCCCAATCGAATCGGTCAGTTTTCCGGAGAAAGTCAGTGCAATGCCATTGCCCACGGCGAAGATTGCCAAGGAGATACCGGCAACTTTCGGGCCGAGGTCTTCCCCGAAGACTGCAAGAGCAAACAGCGGGATCATGCTGGTGCGGATACCAAAGGCCAGCCAGCCATAGCTGAAACCGGAAGCCAACGCCGCACGGTAAGCCGGCGAACTCAGTGCTTCGCGAGTGGTGACTACCTCTACCGCTGACATTGCGCCGGACTTCGTTGGATCCTTGTCCAAGTCGCGCCGGCGTCCCAAAGCAAAATAGACCACGGCGGCCGCGATCACTAGCGCGGTACCGTAAATGACAAAGGGGATGCGCATGCCAAAGGGAGCCAGCAGGCTGCCTAGCACCGGGCCAATGACGTTGCCCAGCAGGAATGATCCGGCATACATGCCAGAGATGCGGCCCCGTGATTCATTGGGTGCCAGCCGGGCAATGAGCGCCATCGCCGAGATTGTGAACATGGTGGAACCAAAGCCACCGAGTCCACGGGCAATGAGCAGCTGGGTGTAGTCCTGGACCACGGCACATAGCAGCGTGGACACCGCCACCAGCAGCACGCCGGTGACGTATATGCGCGGTTCGCCTAGTTTCCCCACCAGGATTCCTGCTACCGGGGCAAAGATGAGCCGGGTGAAGGCAAAGATAGAGACAATCACGCTGGCCGCTGCGGCGCCCACATCAAAACTCACTGCATATTGCGGAAGGATCGGTGCAATCAGCCCAAAACCGAGGGCAATGATGAAGGCCGCCACCAGAAGGATTGCTATTTCACGCGGGATGGGAGGGCGTGGCTTAGACGAACGTTGACGCTGCATGATGACCGTTTCCTTACCGTGGAAGCACGGTAAGGAAGGACCTTTCTCTAGAACTGCAAATCTCTTGGCAAGAACGCCACCGCAAGTCTATGCTCTCTGGGCTTACTCGTCTTCAACTGGTGATTGAGGACTCGGAAGGTGCCCAGCAGTATGGGCCAGAGCATACTATGAGAGAATTTCACTCGTGACCGATTCGCTATTACTTACCATTATCATTGTCGCGGTCATCGCCGTGGTGGCCATTGCTGTCATCGCGTTCGTGGCCAAGGGGCGCAAGCCCAAGACTCCGTACACCTCCGAGCGCGACGCAGATGATTCTCCATCTAGCGCCGCAGGTACCGAACCGGGCGAGACCCCGGCCGCTGGGCAGTCCCCAGACGGCACGGTACTGACCGAAGAACCTCCGGTAGAGCCAGCGGCCCCCGCCGCACCGGCACTGGATGTTCCAGAGCCAGTCCAAGGGCGCCTTGCCCGTCTGCGCGCTCGCCTGACCAAGTCGAACAACATGTTCTCCAAGGGCCTGCTGGCCCTGCTCAGCCAAGACTCAATTGATGAGGATGTCTGGGAAGAAATCGAAGAGACGCTGCTGCTGGCGGATCTTGGTACCGAACCTGCCCTTGAACTAGTTGACGCACTGCGTGAACGCGTGAAAATTGAAGGCAGCCGGGACCCGCTGAAGGTGAAGGCAATGCTCCGCGAGGAGCTGCTGAAGCTCGTGGATCCGACCCTGGACCGCAGCTACCTGCCTGAACCACACGCGGACCGCCCAAGCATCATCATGGTGGTTGGTGTTAATGGTGTCGGCAAAACGACCACCATCGGCAAGCTGGCTCGTGTACTGGTTGCTGAAGACAAAGACGTGCTGCTCGGTGCGGCTGACACCTTCCGTGCGGCAGCCGCAGAACAGCTGGCCACCTGGGGAGACCGTGTCGGTGTGCCAACCGTGCGCTCGCACATCGATGGCGCAGACCCAGCCTCGGTAGCTTTTGAAGCCGTATCTGCTGGCATTGACCAGGAAGTCGACATTGTTATGATCGACACCGCCGGACGCCTGCAGAACAAGGTCGGCCTGATGGATGAGCTGGGCAAGATCAAGCGTGTTGTTGAGAAAAAAGCAGCCATTGACGAAGTCCTGCTGGTCTTGGATGCCACCACCGGCCAGAACGGCTTGGCTCAGGCCAAGGTGTTCTCCGAGGTAGTCAACGTGTCGGGCATCGTGCTGACCAAACTAGATGGCACCGCCAAGGGCGGAATCGTCGTAGCCATCCAGCGTCAGCTGGGTGTACCGGTGAAGCTTGTTGGTCTAGGAGAGGGCCCAGATGACCTTGCGCCGTTTGATCCTGAAGCATTCGTAGACGCACTGCTCGAAGGCTAATCTTTTCGGCGGTTCTCAAAAGGCATCCGTGCCAGGCGCTCCTAACGGCGCGTGGCCCGGATGCTTTTTTATTCACAATCGCATCCCGCCTCAAACTCCCGCCGGGTGACCTAAAAGCCGGAGCGCATCGGTGGAAAGTAGTGATCCTCAGAGCGGTTGGAAGGAGCTGAGCGTTGCAGTCAACTGTAATCGGTGCACATGCATTCTGAATGCTGAGAATTCAATCACAGTCCAACAAGACTACGTTGACGAAATAATTCGGAATTCCGGGGATTTTCAGGTTCTTGCGTAGATTATATAGATACCTGGAGTGTGACCTGTGGTGTAACTTTGGGGGAAATTTTCAGTTATTGTTCAGACTGAATCACTAGACATGAAGTAGAGCCTCGTTTAGCGCGAGGCTTTACCTATGTTGGCAAGTGGTAGCTAGCCGCACCGGCGGCGTTGCCCTTGCCTCGTGTTATTTTCCCCGGACAAAGGATCCCGCCACACGTGAGCTTGCAGCAGGCCGAGACTGGCACCATCGCCCGTAAATCCAAGCCAAAGGTTTTTCGTGGCGACATTCAGGGATTACGCGCCATCGCCGTAGGCGTGGTGGTGATTTACCATTTTTGGCCCAAAGCATTGCCCGGTGGTTTTATCGGCGTGGACGTCTTTTTTGTCATCTCGGGATTTCTGATCACCACACACTTGCTCAAGCGTCCACCTCAGAACCTTCGTGACGTAGCGCAGTTCTGGATGCGCCGTGTTAAACGTCTGCTTCCAGCCTCATTCTTAGTCATTCTGGCCGGGCTGCTTGGGGTCTGGCTTTTGGCTCCGATTACGTTGTGGCAGGACTGGGGATTCCAGGCCATTGCCGCCACGTTCTATTTCCAGAACTGGTATCTCTCAACTTCTAAGGTTGATTATCTGGCCGAAGCGGATGCGCCAAGTCCCTTCCAACACTTCTGGTCATTATCGGTGGAAGAGCAGTTCTATCTCATCTGGCCGATCCTCATCGGTGCCTTGCTGTTCGCTGCGATACGTTTTGGCTGGAAGCGCGCCAACACCGCACTTATCGGGATGGGCGCAATCTTCGCCTTGTCCTTGGGCTTCTCCATCTACGCAACGGCGACCGACGCAGGAGCCGCGTACTTCTCCACCTTCACCCGTGCCTGGGAGTTCGCAGCTGGTGCCCTCGTGGCGGCATTGGGGCAGCGCGCCTATGCGGCCAAAAAAGACGCGACGAGCTTGATTGGGGCATGGGTTGGATTGGGTGCGATTGTATTCAGCGCCTTGGTATTCGAAGGTGAAATGCCGTTCCCCGGCTATATTGCTCTGGTCCCTGTTCTAGGTACCTCGTTGATGCTGTTGACGCACTCCACACACAAGTATTCGCCTGGTTTCCTGCTGGAGAACCGTGTCATGCGCTTCCTCGGCGATAATTCTTATGCCATCTACCTGTGGCACTGGCCGATTCTCATTCTGGCTCCCTATACGGTCGCCGAATTCGGGGTGACTGCGCAAATTGGTGCGTTGGCGCTGACCTTAGTTCTCTCGGTACTCACTCAGAAGTTGGTTGAGGTCCGGTTCCGTAAATTCATTGAGGTTTCAAAGATTTTGACTGCCCCAAGATTCTTGCTTGCCGGCTCAGCCACCTTGGCACTGGCCGCCGGCGCTTTCTACACCATGAGCGGGAACATCATGGAGGAGTCCAAGGATATAACCGCTTCGGTCAAACGCGTCAACGCGCAAGTTGGAACGGACTGCTTCGGCTCCAACGGGCTCTCGGATCGTTGTGTCGAAGAACAGGGAATTCCGGAGGGCTACAAGCAGCTGGCCCCGGCCCCTATCGTGGCCAAGGACGACAAGCCAGAGGTCTACGCGGATGACTGTTTTTCCGAGCAAGGAGACAACTACGCAAAGCGTCCGGTCTGCAGCTACGGCAAAGACGATGGAAAGCTCAAAGTTGCGATAGTGGGTAATTCACACGCCGGTCAGTGGGTGCCAGCGGTCAAAGCTATCGCCGAGCAACGCGGGTGGAAACTCGACACCTATTTGATCAGCCGGTGTGCGGTGATGGGTGAACGCCAAACCTATGATGAGAAGGCCTCTGTCGACGCCTGTGCGGAATACTCGGATTGGACCACTGGGCAGATCGACAAGAAAGACTATGATCTGGTCATCTCATCAAGCCGCCAGTCCTTAGCGATTGAGGGCAAGGACTTTGCCGGATCTGAGCTACCTGCGCAGCAAGCGTTTGAGAAGACCCTGAGTGACTGGAAAGATACCGGCGCGCAGGTTGCGGTTATCAAGGACACTCCGTTCCCTGGAAGCACCGTGGGTAACCTGCCGGACTGTGTTGCCGAACATGAGCAGGAACTTTCAAAGTGCAGTGGCCCGGCTGATCAATGGATTCCTATGGACCCGCAGTTTGATGCCGTCAAGGCCCTGGATGATCCGAAGATCGTCTCGGTGAGCCTGAACGATAAGTTCTGCCGGGAAGACACCTGTCACGGCGTGATTGGCGGCGTCGTGGGATATTGGGACCACTCGCACCTATCGAACACCATGGCCAAGGACCTCGCCAAGCCGTTAGACAGTCGGCTCAAAGAAGTGCTGGATAACGACAAGCTCTTCGCTTCTTCGTAACATCGAATCAGCACACAGAGACTTTGCTGGAAACTCAGCAAACTGCGGTGCAACATGAACAAAATACAAATAATTGATAAAAAGCTTGCCGGTCACTGAGCGACTACCTATGCTCAAATTTATGGCCGTTTCCTGTCTGTAATCGCTAGCAAATATGTTGGCTCCCTCAAGGGTTACGGCTGGAGAATTCTGTCTGATGCGCAAGCAACCTCATCTCGGCAAACGGTTTGTGGCAATCGTTGGCTTTCTCGCGTTGGCAGCGCCTCTGTCGGTTGCACCGACGGCACATGCGGTGGACCCGGTGGTTTCGGTGTCGGTACGAATAGCCGGGAACAACGCGGAAGACGCCCCACCGTCGAAGTTTCTGAAAAAAGTCACCGAAACCAGCACTACGGTGAATCTTCAGCTGCGCCGGAGCCCCAACGCGAAAGCAGCATCGCTCGGGGTGATGCCCAAAGGCACCGTCGTGAAATTGACTGGGAAAAAGCAAGGTGCCTGGAGCCAGCTCAAATGGGGATCCAAGACCGGTTGGTCTGCCACCGAATTCCTGCGGACGCGTACCTTCACGAAGGATGAGTCCAAACGATTCATGCGCGGCTACGCGTCGATCTACTCCAGCGCCTCGTTGACTCGACGCGTTGGTGCAGTCAATTTCCGCACTCAGGTGCAGCTACTTTCACGGTTGGGTCAAAACCAATCAGCTCGATAGCAAACAGCCGGCCAAGGCATACCGCTACGTGCAGCACAGCGGGCCGGTGTATTCGCACTACGATGCCACGCAATCCAAGCAGGTTGGCCGCGTGCACCACGGTGAGCGCTACGAGTACCGCCGCTGGGACTCGGCGAACCGCCGTGACGAGGTCTTGCTGAACGGCAGATGGGTCTGGGCGGACTCCACCAACCGCAAGGCGCCCAAGACCGAGTACCGCTACGCGCAGAAAAATGGCACCCTCTATGACCGGGCCAGCAAGGGCAGGGCGAAAAAGGTTGGCACCATCAAGGCCGGAGCCAAAGTGCAGTGGGCCACCTGGGATTCGAAGAACCGCCGTGACGAAATCCGAGTCAACGGAAAATGGGTGTGGACCGATGTCACCAACCGTAAAAAACCCCCAGGGGCTGATCCCGCCGACGGTGACCGTGGCCGACTACGGCCGCTTCACCACCAAATCCTTGACCCTGCTCAAGCAGCCATCTGCCAAGGCCGGCTGGGCTGGGAGCCTGAAGAAAGGCATGAAAGTCACCGTGCAAGCCAAAGCAGACGGAGGCTGGGTCAAGATCAAGTCCGGTTCGAAGAGCGGCTACATCAAGGAAAAAGACAACCTTCGGCTAGCCGGCCCGCACTCTGTCGCGGTCTACGGCACCCTGCGTACGGGGCAATCCGCCTACAACGTGATGGGTGGTTTCCAGCAAAAGGAAATGAACCAGCGTATTTCCAAGACCGCTCTCTACCAACTGTGGAATCGCAACTGGACCTTCTTGACCAATGGTTCCAAGTCCGTGGTGACCGAACAATTCCAGTATTCGGATCAGGCCGGACCGTCCATGCTGAAAAAGCTGGACAGATATGAAAGCCAGCTCAAATACCAAGGTCGAGTGATGTATACCCGGCAAAAGGTGCGGTTGACCGACGGGTCGCAGTCCTGGACCTATAAGACCACACTATTTTCGGAGAAAGTCGTCAAGAGATCAGGCCGCTATATCTCTTCCGGCGACTTCCTGAAGCGCTCCTAGGCAAGGAAAGAACTGTGAAAACCTCCCAAAAATCAGCCATTGAGCGTCCCGGGCGTCCACGCAATCAGAAGGTACTGCTGGCAGGTGCCACGGTACTTGCCCTCACCTTGGGCGCCGGCGGGTTGGTGCTTGCCAATTCCTTGGGCGCTCAAGCCGAAAGCACCACGAAGGCTTCCCAGAAGCAGCTGGCTGACGTCGCACGAACTGATGCCCAGACCGGGGAAAAAGTTTACGTGGATGCCCAAGCCCAGGTGATCAAGTCCCTTGGCGAAGCGGGAAAACTGACCGTAGAGGGGCAGAAAAAACCATCTTTCGAAATCACCGTGCACAGTGTCAAAACCTTGGACTCGTGCACCTTGCGCGGGTTCGGGGAAAAAATCACCCCGGAGAATGGACACTTCCTCCTGGTTGATGTCAGCGCCAGCCTTGCGGCTTCAGCCGCCAATGCCGTGGAAGAGGAGATTGCGCTGATGCCGCTGGATGCCTCGGTCTTTGGCGTGTCAACCGGTGAAAACCAGAAGGTGGCCTACCAGCTGGATACCGTGGCCTCCTACTCTTGCGAGGTAGAGAACGCTGCGGACATCGCCGTGGGCGCAGGAGATGAGGTCCGGGGCATGCTCATGCTTGATGCACCTTACGATTCGGGACAAATTGTGTACGACCCTGAAAAGACCGGCGGTTGGACGTGGGGCTACTAGCCAGACATCGATGTGACTGCCAAGCAGCTTCGATGAGCGTGGATTTCTTGGCCGGCCTCTAGTTTCCTTCCGCTATTGGGCATAGTCTGGAGCACTACAATCAATTCGTGCTTTGGGGGACCGGATTATTGTGCAACGTAGACATCACGTGAGTTACCTATTGGCCAGACATCAACGTGCCCAGCACGCCAAGCCGTTGATTATCTGGACAACTTCCGTGTTGTCCGCACTCAGCCTTACCGGCGCTCTCGCGTGGCCGCTGCTGGCGCAACCGGCCGGCCTGCGGTCCGGGACAATGGAAACCGGAATTGGTTCCCTGGCAACGGCAGATTTGCATGGTTATCCCATTGTGGTCAGTGAGTTCGCCCCGCTGGCGGTCTTCGGCGGCTCGGGCAAAGAACTAGCCATTGACGGGCGCCCTGCAAATATCGCGCTAGAGCTATTCGGGGCAGATGATCATGTGCAAGGATCCGAGGCCGGATCAGCAGCTCAACCGGGCCAATCAGGAAATTCCTCCGAATCCGGGCATCGTGCGCTGCTGGCCGGAAGAGTAGGGGCCGCCGGTCAACTTCCCGGAAACCTGCAATTGATGCACCCGGTCACCACTCGGAGAATTTCCAGCCCCTATGGTTGGCGTTCGAATCCCACCGGTGCAGGAAATCAGATCCACATTGGACAGGACTATCCCATAGCTTGTGGTTCGCCGGTCTACGCCAGCGAATCCGGTCGAGTCATCGTATCGGCCTGGGCCGGGCATTCAGGCATGAGGGTCACTATTGACCACGGCTACAACGTTCACACCGGCTACAGCCACAATTCTAAATTGCTGGTGCGAGCCGGACAGCATGTGCAACGCGGTGAAGTCATCGCCTTGTCGGGGACCACGGGCAATTCCACCGGATGCCACGTGCATTTTGAGGTGCTCATCGATGGCCGGTGGAATGATCCTCGTCTGTTTCTGCCAGCAATCCCCGGCCAGCCCGAAGCCATGATCGACTCCACACGGTTGACGGTGGATGCCGACAGTGCACCCAAGGAACAGAAGCAGAACAAGCCGGAAGAAGAAAAGAATCCTGATGTCGTTGTGCCCGTGGATGACACCCCGGTAGTGCCGGAACCGTCACCCACCCACACGGCTAAGCCGTCGGCTGCTCCCAAAGAATCAACCTCGCCGGCACCATCTAAGTCGCCAAGCGCCAAGCCAACGAAGTCTGCAACGCCAACGTACTCCGCTAAACCCACGCCGTCGCCTAAACCAAGCACGCCTGTCACGGTTCAACCCACGCCGTCCTCGCCTGGCCCAAGCGCATCGCCGAGCCGTACAGGATCGCCTACACCAAGCGCGAGCGCATCGCCGAGCCACAGCCCCACGGCCACCACGCCGCCATCTCAAGAACCCACGCAGAGCGCGCCGCGCAGCAAGACACCCCAACCGACGGCGTCGCCTACTGCCAGTGCTACTGCGAGCCCTAGTCCTCGGATGACCCCGGAAGCACCAAGCTCTTCGGCGGCGCTTCCTACATCGCACAAACCTACAGTGCGGGCAACAACTGAACCCGAAAACTCACGTAGCTCCGGCTCCCCGTTACAGACAACGAACAACGAATCTGCTAAGGGCTAGCCTGCAGCGGACCTGGGGTTCAGGACCTGATCTTCCCGCTATGAGGCCGGGGCATTGCTTCCGCGTCGAAAGGCGGAGACCGTAGGGTCCCCGGGCAACCAGAATCGCCATGGAAACTGCGGTCCTCCGGCAATTCCAGCGACTCCCACCCGTGGGCCACTGACAATCTGTGCCGGGCTCTCGGGCGGCGCTTGCAGCGAGAATGGGGAGGAGAACAAGTCCAGTCCATCATGGGCTGCGCGTGTGATGCCCAGCGCCTGAGCAACGTTGCCGGGTCCGCGGGCCAGCTGATGGCCTGGAATTTTGCTGCCGCTATCTTTGCGTTTTGTGAGCCTACGCTGCTGGGCAAGCTCGTTGCCTTCGATAATCTCGCCTGCGCGGATGAGCACCCCCGAGGCGGAACCTGACGGTGAACAGACAAAATTTATTGCGTAGTGCATTCCGTAGCTGAAGTACACGTAAGCGTGGCCCGGGTCCGCGAACATCGACGCATTGCGTTCGGTGCGGCGGTCTTTTGAATGACTTCCAGGATCATACGGTCCAGTGGTACCCACACCCATATAGGCTTCCACCTCGGTGATGCGCAGCGTCACCAGCCCAACAACAGAGTCCACAGAAAACCTGGCACCCAGTAATTTCGGCGCAACATACAGCGCGTCCTGGCTGAAAAATTCGCGGTTCATCTCTCAAGTATTACCAGATCTGGTCAAAGTGTCGGTTGGGGCTGTGAAGATACTGCTATCGGATGCATGGGGCATCGGATAACTCGCACCCATCAAGGAATATCAATGAAAAAGCGCATGGTAACTTTGGCCAGCTTCTTGGCCTTGCTCTTCACCCTCACTGCTTGCGGCGTTTCCACGCAAGAATATGAAGCGGCTCAAGCATCTACCGCCGCACTGGACAGCGAGAAGCAGGCGTTGCAGATAGAACTAGACACTGTGAACGCCAAGCTTGAAACCGTTGAGGCGGAGGCGACCGAGCTGCGTGAAGCCGAGGAACAATGCGAAGCAGAATCGAAGGCTGAAGCAGAGCGTCAGGCGGAAGAGAAAGCCAAGAAGGATAAGGAAAAAGCGGCGAAGGACGCCGCCAAGAAAGCCGAGGAAGCCAGGGCCAACAAGGCAAAGAAGATCTCCAAGCGTGCACTGGCCCAGATTGTGAAGAAGCCAGACTCGAACATAGATAAGAACGTCATTATCTATGCCAAAGTCACCCAGTTTGATTCGGCGACTGGCCCTTGTATCTTCCGTGCTGACGTCGCTCACGCGCATGTGGGAAAGTACGACTATGAGCACAACTCAATGTTCACCGCCGGTGATGGTGTGTCCAACTGCGACATCTTGGATAACGTTCTGGCAGGTGACATCATCCAGGTCACCGCAACGGTCATCGGATCCCTGAGCTACGACACCCAGATTGGTGGATCTACTACCGTTCCCAAGTTCGAGGTCATCAAGATCAAACAACTCTGATCATATTTTCATTACTGGCAATTCGGCTCGGTTCCTGCTCTGCGCAGAGACCGAGCCGATTGCCGTTTAGTGAATGGGCGGAAACCAGCCGGAAACATTTGTGAGAGCAGATCGTTACACCAAAGCGTTGATCGTCACATCCCCGAAATCAAAAGTGCCTCCTGCGGAAATATCGGTGACTAAGAATTAGTACTTGAAAGACCTGATTCACTCACCGATACACCAAACACTTTTGAGGAGATGGGTCCCTGATGCAGTTGGATACAGCCAGCTTATGGATCATGATCGCCGCAGCGCTAGTTCTCTTAATGACACCGGCACTGGGCCTGTTCTACGGCGGAATGACTCGTTCCACCGGCGTGGTCAATATGATGTTGATGAGCTTCTCCGCCGCCGCACTGAGCGCTATCGTCTGGATCCTGTGGGGCTACTCGCTCTCAGCGGGTCAGCCCGCTATTGCCGGAATTATCGGCAATCCGTTCAGCGACATTGCCATGCACAATACCGAGCCAGCCGGACTGCTCAGTGCCGGGTTCTCCGGGACCTTCGCGCTGATTTCGGTAGCTATCATCTCCGGAGCCATTGCAGACCGCAGTCGCTTCGCCCCATGGCTGCTCTTCGTGCCACTGTGGGTTTCGCTGGTCTACGCACCGGTAGCCTTCTGGATTTGGGGTGGCGGAATGCTGTCGGAAGACGGATTCCTCGGACGTATCTTCGGTGAAGCCATCGACTTTGCCGGCGGCGCGGTGGTACACACCAACGCCGGTGTTGCGGCCCTGGTGCTTGCACTCAAGCTTGGTCAGCGTCACAATTTCCATGACCGTCCGCAGCCGCACAACACCCCACTGGTGATGCTTGGTGCTGCACTGCTCTGGTTCGGTTGGTTCGGGTTTAATGCCGGGGCAGCGACCACCGTTGAACAGGCCGGACTGATCTGGATTAACACCATGGGAGCCCCAGCAGCCGCAATCCTAGGCTGGATCTTCGTGGAGAAACTCCGTGGCCAGCGTCCGAGCTCGGTGGGTGTAGCCTCCGGCCTTGTCTCGGGACTCGTAGCCATTACCCCAGCGTGTGCAGACCTGGCACCGTGGGCCGCCCTGCTGCTCGGACTGATTGCCGGCGCCGGTTCTGCCTGGGCAGTCAACCTGAAATGGAAGCTCGGCTACGACGACTCACTTGATGTGGTCGGCGTGCACCTGGTCTCCGGAGTCATCGGTACCTTGTTCCTGGGCTTCCTTGCCCTGCCGACCGAGTCGAACGCTGGCGGCCTGTTCTACGGCGGAGGAATGGGACAGCTCGTCGCCCAGTTCATGACGCTGCTCGTGGTGCTTGTCTTCTCGGCGGGCATGACGTGGATCATCGCTACGGCAATTGAGAAAATCACGCCATGGCGTGTCTCGGCGCAGACCGAAATTGAAGGTATCGACGCAGCAGAGCATAATGAAAGCGGCTACCTCTGGGCTGAGAACAAGGTCTAAGTAAGCTCCAAATGAAATGAAGCTCGCCGGCTGGATCATCCACCGGCGAGCTTCTGCATGTTTGCTCGAAGATGTGAAAAGCATGGGAATTAGATCTTTTGCTGGCAAGCGGTATGAAGGTTCCCTAGCGTGGCTGGCATCCGCAGGCAATCTATTCGAAGCTGGGAACATGTCATGACAAACAAACCAGAACAGCCATCGAACCCGGAACATCCGCCAGTACTTTCGGGTCCCGGACAAGACAGCGAAACCCTGACCACCACCCAAGGTGCTCCGGTGATCGACACTGACCACTCGTTGAAGGCCGGCGAGCGCGGCCCCACCCTTTTGCAAGATCACCACCTGCGCGAAAAGATCATGCACTTTGATCATGAGCGAATCCCTGAGCGGGTGGTCCATGCCCGCGGGGCAGCAGCTCATGGAACATTTGTCAGCTATGGCAATGCCGCGCAGCTGTGCCGGGCCGACTTTCTGCAGCCGGGAAAGGAAACCCGCGTTTTTGTCCGTTTCTCTAACGTTGTCGGGTCCCGGGGTTCTATGGACACCGCACGCGACACCCGTGGCTTCGCGACTAAGTTCTACACCGAAGAGGGAATCTTCGATTTGGTGGGGAACAATATCCCGGTGTTCTTTATCCAAGACGGCGTGAAATTCCCGGATCTGGTTCATGCGGCCAAGCCGCATCCCGACGTGGAGATTCCGCAGGCTCAATCCGCTCACGATACGTTCTGGGATTTTGTTTCATTGCATACTCCGGCTCAAGCACATGCGATGTGGCAGATGAGTGACCGGGGGATTCCACGCTCCTACCGGATGATGGAAGGATTCGGCGTCCACACCTTCAGGATGCTCAGCGCCAGCGGTCAGTCTTCCCTGGTGAAGTTTCATTGGAAGCCCAGACTCGGGGTGCATTCGCTGGTGTGGGAAGAATCCCAGCTCGCGGCCGGCGCCGATCCGGATTTCCACCGCCGTGATTTGGCCGAGGCTATCACTGCTGGTCATTATCCTGAGTGGGAATTGGGGGTGCAGATTCTTCCGGATGATGGCAGCTACACATTCGAAGGGATCGACCTGCTTGACCCGACAAAGTTCATCCCGGAGGAGTTGGCTCCGGTGCAAGCCCTGGGAAAGATGGTGCTTGACCGGAACCCGGAGAACTATTTTGCCCAGACGGAGCAAGTTGCCTTCCATCCAGGACATCTGGTGCCGGGAATTGATGTCACCGATGACCCGTTGCTGCAGGCTCGTTTATTCTCTTATCTTGATACCCAGCTAACTCGTCTTGGCGGACCGAACTTTGCGCAGATCCCCATCAACCGGCCGCAATCGCAAGTCAATGACATGTTCCGTGATGGTTTCCACGAACATCGCGTGCCACAGGGTATTGCTCCGTACCAGCCAAATTCCTTAGATGGAGGTTGCCCATATATGTCGCAGGTGGCCTCGGGGGAATATCCGCCGTTGGATTTTCCGCAGGCACTTGGGGCCAGTGAGAAGGTGCGTGCCGAGCCCGCGAGTTTCTCCGATCATTACAGCCAGGCACGATTGTTCTATCTGAGCCTCACCGCGCAGGAGCGCGCCCACGTCCAGCAGGCATACGCCTTTGAGCTGGGTAAATGTACGGATGTCGCGGTTCGCCAACGGCAAGTGGACTGCCTGACGCAGATTGATGCCCAGCTGGCCTCCGCCGTGGCCGAGGCATTGGGGCTGGAAGCTCAGTCAGCTGTGAAAGACCTGCCACAGGTGCAGCCAAGTGCCGTCCTGACACAAATTGGATCCCGTTGGCCGGTTGACGGGCGCAATGTTGCGGTGATCTTCAACCGCGGCAATGAAGAGCACCTCGCGCAGATCGTCAAGGATCTGACCAGGTCGGGTATGAACCCGTTGCTGGTCTCAGCCCAGGGTGGACAGGCCGCAGGCGGGCTGCCGATTGACCGGACCTATCTCACAGCGCGTTCCATAGAATTTGATGCGCTGGTACTCATTGGACCGCTCCCGCCAGCCGCAGACTCTTCGGTTCCAATTGATGCCAAAGCCGGAGCGCCGACCGCGGGAGCCGTTCCGATAGATCCGAGGGTGTCGTTGCTGGTCAATGAGGCCTACCGGCACAGCAAAGCAATTATCTGCATTGCTGGCCACGACGCTGGTTTGCTGGATGCGCTCGGTATTGCCGATAACGCTCCAGGGATCAATAGCGTAAAAGTGGCTGGCGTGGCCCAGGCGGCGCAGGACTTGCTGGCGACACATCGTGCGTGGGAAAGGTTCCCTGTCGCCGAATAATGCTCAATAACTGAGGGCGGGTAAATCCTTGAGTGGGTTTACCCGTCCTCTTCGGTGTTCCTGACAGTTCCCGGGGATAGGTAGGTTCACCCCTTCGGGGTGCAGTACGTTCGAGGCATCAGTAACTTGGAGGACATGTCTTTAAGATACGAAAGGACGGTGTTAGCAATGAGCCCTTCGAACAGCCGTGGTGGCACTGCGTTGATAAGTCTGAGCCTGATAGTTGTCCTTGCCGGGTGCTCGCAAGCCATTCCCGTGGATCCGGAAGGAACGCTGAATACGGTGCGCAATGGCACCTTGCGCATTGGGCTTTCTCCCCATGATTCTTTTGTTGAGATCAAAGGATCCTCCTACCAAGGCAGCGAAGTGGAACTGGCCAAAGACTTCGCACAGAGCTTAGGTGCCACACCCGAGTTCATTGTCGGGGGAGAAGAGAGCCTGGTCAAAAAGCTTGAAGAGGATCAGATCGATTTAGTGGTTGGCGGGATCAGCAGTAAAACTCCCTGGTCAAAGAAGGTCGGTAGGACCCGCCCTTACACACAGGCCATTGACGAGAAGGGCAAAAAGGAAAAGCTGGTGCTGCTGGTTCCTCCGGGGGAGAACGCCTTTCTCGGCGAACTTGAGTACTTCCTGGATCAGACTCAGGAGATGCCATGATCCCGGAAGCCGGAACTCACTTACCCGAAGAGCAACAGCAAATGATGCGACGAGCGACCAGGCTGGAGTGGATCAGCATCGGCTACGCCGCGTGCACCATTACCGCCGTAGCACTGGTCGTGGGAAACTCCCAGGCAATGCGCACCGCGTGGATTGATGACATGCTCTCCGTGCTTCCGCAGGTGGCCTTCCTGCTTTCCGGGATATATGTGCGCCGCTCACGGCGCCCCACTCATCCCTACGGCTACCACCGGACCATGAGTGCCGGGCACTTAGTCGCCGGAGTGGCTTTGCTTTCCGTCGGCGCAGTACTCGTTTACGAATCCGTCTCCGCGTTGATCAAGGCGGAGCATCCGACTATCGGCACCATGAACATTGCCGGGCACACAATCTGGCAAGGCTGGCTCATGATTGCAGTGATGGCAGTCTTTGCCGTACCCGCGGTGATCCTGGGCAGACTGAAGATCAAGGCAGCTAAACCGCTGCATAACAAGCTGCTCTATGCAGATGCCTCGATGGCCAAAGCGGATTGGCAAACGAATGTGGCATCCATTGTTGGTGTGGGCGGTATTGGCTTCGGACTCTGGTGGCTGGACTCGGTGGCCGCGCTGGTGATTTCCGCGGGAATTATCCAGGATGGGTGGAAGAACACGCGTTCGGCCACCGTAGATCTGCTGGACCGGCGGGCCACCTCCTATGACGGAAAAGATCCGCACCCGCTGATCCCGAGATTAGAGGGACAACTGAAGTCCTTTGGCTGGATCAAGGACTGCGGTATACGAGCTAGGGAACTGGGTCAGGTGATGCACCTCGAAGCGTTTATAGTTCCAATTTCCGTGGACTTGTCCATGGCCCAAATCCACGAAGTGAAAGCCGCCTTGGAAGACACTGACTGGAAGGCCTATGACGTGGTGGTGACGCCGGTACTTGAATTGCCTGACTTTTTCTCCCAGCCGCGAGAAGTAGTGAAGTAAAACCTGTGATGTAACCACCACCAACAATGGGACCTCCCGGAGCCGTAATGAACTGGTCTCCGAGGGGTCCCATAACATTTGCGCAATAGCAGATCAGCAGATCGAAGAGCTCGCCCCTAGCCTGAGTTCTTATTGCTGCGTTCCATCTCCGCGTAGTCCTCCAATAGCTGTAAGGCACGCTCGCCGGCCTTCCCTTCCTGCGTCAGGGCGCTGCGCATATTTTCCACCACGCTTTCTCCCTGCGGGAACGGCGGAAGCAATGGAATATCCGGGTCGGTATGCATCTCCAGCAGCATCGGCCGGTCCGCGTTCAGCGCCTGCTCCCACGCATCGGCAATCTCGTCGGGGTGAGAAATGCTGCGTGCCGCAAGACCGAGCATCTGCGCGTATTCGGCGAAAGGAAAGCACGGCAGGTCTTGGCTCGGCGAGAAACGTGGTTCACCTTCGGTCTCACGTTGTTCCCAGGAGACTTCGGCCAAGTCGCGGTTATTAAACACGCAGATAATAAATCGCGGGTCTTCCCACTCTTTCCACAGCTCGGAAAGCGTCACCAGCTCGGCATTGCCACTCATCTGCATGGCCCCATCCCCGGAGAGCACAATCGTCGGACGTTTCGGATCGCGCAGCTTAGCTGCCAGCCCATAGGGGACCGAGGCGCCCATACTTGCCAGGGTGCTGCATAAGTGAGCGGGCACTCCTGCTGGCAGCCGCAACTGCCGGGCATACCAGTACACGCAGCTTCCAACATCCACCGCCACTTGGGCGTTAGCTGGGATCAGCGCAGATAGCTCATGCACCACCCGCTCCGGGTTCATAGGCCGCGCCGGTGTCATCGCTCGCCGCACCATTACGGAACGCCATTCAGCCACCGCACTGCGCACAAAATCCCTCCAGGGTTTGCGCCGCTCTGAGGCTGGGGGCAAGAGCTCCTCCAAAGCACGCAGGGTATGGGCGGCATCTCCGAGCAGGGCCACATCCACCGGGTAGCGGTTGCCTGGCCGTTGCGCATTCACGTCAACCTGTATAGCTTTCGCCCGTCCCTGAGGCGGATAAAACTCGGTCCACGGATCGTTGGATCCCACGATCAACAATAAGTCGCACGAGTTCAGCAGCTTGGCGCTCGCCGTACTGCCCAGATGACCCATGACCCCGGCTGCCTGCGGCCACGACTGATCAATGTAGGGCTTACCCAGCAAGCTGGTCACGATGCCCGCGTCTAGCAGCTGCGCGACGGCGTGCACCTCATCGGCCGCAGTGCGTGCCCCCTGGCCTACGAGCAGCACAATTTTTTCGGCTTCCTCGATCAGCTTCACCGCCTGGTGCAGTTCTGGCGTGCGCGGAACTACCAAGGGTGCTTGCCACACTGCCGAGGAAGGGATTTGGCCATGCGTGGTGCTTGGCTGCACTGCGTCGGCTTGCTGGATATCGTGAGGGACTATTACCACCGCAGGGCCCGAGGAGGCCAAGGCGCTGCGGATCGCCTGGTCGACCACGTGGCGCAGCTGTTCAGGTGCAATCACTTCCTCGCAATATACGGCGACGTCCTTGAACAACGCCTCCAAGTTTAATTCCTGCTGATACCCACTGCCCAAGGCGGTGGTGTTCTGCTGCCCCACAATTGCCAGCACCGGCATGGAGTCAAATTTGGCATCATAGAGTCCGTTGAGCAGGTGTACGGCACCCGGACCTTGAGTCGCAAGCATCACGCCCAAATCCACGCCCGCGTGATGCTCCTCGGGTCCCTTGATGGCGTACTGGCCGAGCCCAAATTTAGAATGGGCTACGGCCATGAACGCGGCATTTTCCTCGTGTCTGGCTTGAACAAAACGCAGACCCGAATCGCTGCGCCGCAGGGCGCCGAGTATCGGATTGATCCCATCGCCGCTGTAGCCGAAGAGCCGGGTGATGCCCCAGGTATGCAAGCGTGCAATGAGTTCATCTGCCACTGACTGAGTGCTCATGGATCGGTACTCCTGATAATTGCCTCGTTGTTCATGGGTCACTCTTGGCTTAGTGTCCGGGGTGCTCGTCCTGCGGTTCCTGGGCAGGGGTCTGCGGGAAGCTCTCGCGTAGCGCCTGGTCAATGTCGGCGGGGGACTCGGTGGCTACAGCCAGCGGATCAGTGGCGTTTTGATCTTCGGCCATTGCCTCGTCACTGCGCAACGGATCCGACGTGTCTAAGGTTTGGGGATCATCGGATGAACCTTCGCTGACAGGTTGTCCATCACGCCCGTCCAGAGGTTCATCTTCTAGACCTTCTTGGTTCACTGCTTGGAATTCTGCTTCGTTGAACGACATGTCTACTCCTTACAAAGTTCGTGGTGACCGGAGATAACCCGGGTTGCTGGCCAATGTACTAGGTACGGTTGCCCTGCGACATAGCCTTGATCAAACTTTCAGTATCAACCGCAGGCTGGCGATGCAGCGTCTCCATTTGCTGCAACGTGGTCTTTTCAAAGTCCGGATCTCCAGAAGCGACCGCCGCCTTGGCCACCGCTACCCGGTAGTTTGCGGCAAAAGCATCCGCCGCGGTGGCCGCCACACAGGAATCTGAGGCCACCCCTGCCAGAATCAGTGCGCGGATCCTGTGGAAGTGCAGCAGCCCGTCCAGGCCTGTTTGCCAAAAAGCACTATCGCGATGCTTGATGACTTGTACGGATCGGGACAGATCCAATTCGTTGAGGTTCCGCGCTTGCTCGGTTCCCTCGAAGAGGAATCCTTGGTCATCTTCCAGCATGCTCAGTGTCCACGTTGATTTATCGCGCTGGTGAATGGTGCAGACATTTACTATCAGCAGATCATGTTTCCGGGCTTCATTCAGAAGCATGCTGCATTGCTCGGTCACCGCCCCGCGCTGCTGTGCCAGCGCGGGGGTTTCGAAAAAAGCATTTTGCATGTCAATTATGACCAGCGCAGGGCGTGAGAATAATTCGGGCTTCCAGCTGCGCATCAGCAGTGCCGATTCTCAGGTGCAAGTACGGCGGGGGACAGGGAACTACCTGTCCCGGCCCTCGGTGAATGTGCGCTGGTCGTATTCACTAGACACCAGCATCGCTGCCACCGCGTGGGTGGTCCAGCTTGCTAGGGCCCTTGATCATTCTGAACAGACCCCAGATGGCCATGAGCGCGCCCCATGCCACCCCAATCCACATGGGAGAAATCGATTTGTCGGCATTCTGCGGAATCAGCAGGAAAGCTAAGAAGAATGCAAGAATGATCAAGCCGCCAATGAGCAGTCCCAATCCCAAGTGCTTTTTGCGTGCAGCCTTGTCAGGTTGTTGCGACATCATTTTTTACTCCTTCGCGCCGGCTAGCCGGCATCAAATCGATTCGGATCATCGGATTCTTCCGTAGCTTTGTTCTCGTCTTGCTCCGGGTCGGAAATCGGTCCCCGGCGCACCACATCGTGTTCGTCCGGTTCCTCGGTCAGCGGGTCAGTTTTCTCAGAATTCTCGTGTCCGGTCATCGTAAATACCTCATTTCAGGCGATCAACTGTTTCGGAGCATGTCTATCAGGGCGCTCTTGCGCTTGTCCGAGTAGTTTTCCACTCCAAATTCCTTGGCACGCTTCTTGAGTTCCGCCACGGTCCAGTCCTCGTAACTCCCGGACTCACCTCCGCGTTCGCCAACTTTGTCGCGGCCGTCGCGCGCCGCCGCATTAGCTATCCGAGCGGACTTCTGTTTGGAATTTCCCTCCTCGCGGAGCTCGTCATAGAGTTCTTCATCCTTGATTCGGCTTGAGCCTTTTTTCTCTGCCATTTCTTCTCACCTCTCGCCTGGCGGTGATCGACTGGAAGAACCTACCAGGTACCGCACACGTTAGGCTCCAGTCACAGCCTTAGCTAGTGCCGGTGCTTTTCTTTATGGTAAATCTCAGAAACTTGGCCGCCTTGGGCCATGTGTCTAGCACAGATCCTCGCTGCAGGAGGGGAATAGTCGAAAATTCCAGCTAATTACGGGAGATTTCCGGGCTGCTGGATCTTGAGTGATGCCCGGGTAACTGACATTCTGAGCCTATGGATAAAGAGCAGCCTTGCCTTTATCACTCGCCAAACGCCTTGGCTGCGGGCCAACTGAAGGGGGAAGGGCATGAGTACCTTCGGTATCGAAGAAGAATTCTTCATGATCGATGCGGAAACCGGGCTTCCGGCTGAACCGGATCCTAACCCGTTCAAAGAACTGCTCGATGCCCAGCGACGTGGACAGGTACAACACGAGTTGCTCGCTTGCCAGCTGGAGTACGCTAGCGCCATTTGTGACGACAGGAATCAGGCGTTGACGGAATTGCGAGGTTTCCGTACCGCGTTGGCGCACCAAGCCGAAGCATCCTCAATGATTGTCGCCGGACTCGGTGCAGCACCAATGATTGCGCAGAAAACCCCGACGGTGACAGACAACGCGCGATACCGCGGTATCCATGCGTGGCTTCCGGGAATCACCTCTGAGCACTACATGTGCGGTCTGCATATTCATGTGTCAATTCCTGACCGTGACGCCGGGGTCAGGGCTTTAAACTTCCTGCGGCCGTGGTTGCCGTTATTCTGTGCGCTCGGAGCCAACTCACCCTTGTGGCATGGAGCGGACAGCGGATTCTCTTCATGGCGCACCATCCACTACCGCAAATGGTCTGTTCAGGGGATCCCTCCACATTTCAGTGACGCTTCGGACTATGAGAGCCGATTAAGGGTGCTGATCGATACGGACGCAGTCCCGGACCAAGGACATATCGGATGGGCCGTGCGGCTTTCGGAAACCCATCCAACCATTGAACTGCGCGTCGCCGACTCGCAGTTGCGAGCCCAAGACTCAGTCCTGCTTGCGGTGCTCGCTAGAGCCGTGGTGGATACGGCACTGAGCTCCGGGGCAACATCCTATGAATATCTCCCTGAACGACTGGACATCGCATTCTGGCAGGCTGCCAAGCATGGACTCACCGGAAACCAGATCAACCCCGGTGATGGAAGCACTATCACTAGTAAGGATTTAATGGGCCGCTTGCTGCGTCTGATCGAACCAGCACTGCGGGCCAGCGGGGATTATGATTTCGCCGTGCATTCCTTGCGCAACATTTTAGAAATGGGAAATGGTGCGGTACGTCAAAGAGCGGCGTTTGAACGCGGATCAATCAGCCATGTATTAGCCAATGCACATAGCGAAATGCGTATGTAGTGCGTAGCAGGTCAGGCGAACCGAGCAACATAAAGTACGTGGGACCAGTTCATTGTGAACTGGTCCCACGTACTGTTCTCGGGTTAGCGATTAGGGTTTGCGTGTCTCGGCACTGATGAACCAGGCTTGCTGTTCAAGAGCCGCAATGTAGCCATGCAGAATGTCCGCAGTGGTTGGGTCTGCCTCGTCAACCGGGTCATGAACTTCACGCATCACGCCAACGGTAGCTTCCAAGGCTTTGACCACCATATCCACGGCGTTGGTGGTCAAGATTTCGCCGTTGGTGGGCTGCTCAAGTGTGGTGTACTTGGTGATGGTGGCAGCCATGCCGTCAGGAGTCGCGTGCAAGGCACGCATGCGCTCGGCGATTTCATCCGAACCCCGGCGAGCAATGTCCACAATCTCATCGAGATTCTGATGCAGGTCGCGGAAGTTAGGGCCAACGACGTTCCAGTGGATCTGTTTGCCGACTAGCTGCAAATCCAGTAGCTGGATGAGCACCGTTTGCAGTGAGTCTCGCAAAACTTCAGGGGCGATAAATCCACCCTCTACGTGCTCTTTGCGGGTCTTGCCTGCTGGAGTCTTTTTTGTGTTCGACATATTATTCTCCTTTGCGGTGAAGTTGAGCCGTACAGTGGTGAGCTTGCGGGCTCACCGACTAATATCGACGCTACTATTTTTGGCTGCCGAGGGGAAATGGATCAAAGGATTCTCACGTCGCTCCAAGGTTCTACAGAAGATTCCTGATAACTCTGACTATTTATTTGCAAGGGGAGCTTGCATGCTCTTCGGACCGTGCGTTGCTAAATGAAGAGTGTTCATCCCAGGAAAAGTAAGGGGTATGAATCAGCCAGAAATCGGTCTGGAATCTCGCTGCTCCGGCGCAGTGCCATCTCGAGTCAGAAACAAGCCAAATGCCATCATGCCTGCGCCAAGAAATAGATGAAGCCAATTATCCGCATCGTTGAGCGGGATGAAATTGGCGGCACCGTCAAAGTCAATGATTAGCCCGTAGATCCAGAGCAATAGATAAATGAATCCGCCACCAGCGAGGTAGCTCTTGGCTGCCGGGATGCTCCGTGCCATGACCAATCCCGCGATACCGAACAGCAGATGCACCGCGTTGTGCAGATAGGAAACCTGGAAAATTCCCAGCAGTTTTGCTTCGGAATGGTGTCCGGCGCCCGACAAGGAATCATAGTTCGTAGTAACGCCCGGGATGAACCCGAGAATTCCGACGATGAGGAAAACAACACCAATCAGCAAGGAGGCTTTCTCCACGGCAGACCGGATATCCGAAGGTGTTCGTCTGACATTCATGAGGTCATTCCTTTGTTCTTATTCAAAGACAGGGTGGGCCACGTTCATAGGTCAGTTGTTGACGTAGACCGCGTGAAAGATACGTTAGAGACAAGGAAGGCGCCGTGGAAGCCGAGTCTGGAGTACACAGGAAACTTTTAGGATCCGCAATATGCCGGTATGCAATGAGTCCAGCCCCGGAACCAGCCATATCCAACAGATACCGGGACCGAGCATCAGCTCCCGGCGCTGCCGGATATAACGTTTTGTGTACTTTGAATAATTGATCTCTGACATGTTCTTTGAGGTATTTAGTTGACTTGAACATTTCTTTACTCCGGCATCCGGGATAGGTTGAAAACACACTCTGTTGCCAGTTCTGGATATCGTTCCGTGGATTCATCCGCAGAAGCAGATCTGAAAGGCAGTGCAGCGTGACTCATGGGGAGTACTCGGAAAGTTACGGACACAGTGGAGGTTGCAGAAAATGCCTGGAAGCATCGTCAAATCAAGAACTGCTCAGCGAGTCGCCGAATTGCTCGGCGCGCGAGAAGGCCGGCAACACTTGAATCAGTATGGATGGGTACAGGGAATGCCCATCGTCATGGCAACCACGGCGGAGAAACTTATCGACGTGATGGGTTTGGTTTCAATTCACGAGCGTGCGGTAATCATTGCCTTGGCTAGCGCGGAGAATCACCAAGTGCAGTTGATGCATGTCTCGATGCCAAATGCTGTACTCCGGGTGGTCGAGGCCGCGTCCGAAGAAGCAACGATTGAATCGCTCTTTGATCTGGTGGCGCGCCAGGAGCTGACCGAGTTCCGAGTGAAATATTGGGCGCACAGTGCGGTAGCTCAAGGCATCCCACCCTTTGTACCCCAGACAAACGAACCAGCATGTTCCTATGCAAATTCCTCAGGGGCCTAGAGCCGGGTAGTGAGTCTTACACATTTCTTCTCGCTTAAAATTCGCTGCACTGTGCGGCAGGAACACAACAAAATTGAGGTGTGAAAATGAGCAAAAATCATCTACAGGTGCTGGCGAAGGATCCGGGACGTTGGACGGCGTCTCTGAACGGCGAACACGTGGCCACGTGTAGCTCCCGGACCAGCGCCTATCAGCAGGCTTTGAAGAAAGCCGAAGAACTCGGAAACGCAAAAATCATCGTCCATGATGAGGACGGCGAATTGGACTACGAGGAAACTTATCCATAACAGAACGAACTGCAACTGACTCTTCATCCAGTGGCAGGGCAGTACGGCAAAGGTCCGGTACGTGCACTGAGCACGTACCGGACCTGTCGTTTCTTCAGCCGCGCTTAGCGGATAACACGGCGATTAAACCTGGCGGTTCGTCCCGTCATCCAAACCTTCGGTTTCGATTTGTTCCTTGCGCAACTGGGCGTCGACGCGTTCATCTTCGACAACGGTTTCAGTATCCAACCGGACCCGTTCTACCGGAACGGTTTCCTTGTCGACTACCGGGCGTTCGGCATGAAGCGTGACCTCTTGTTCTTCAGAGCCGAGTTCGCCTGTTTCATTTATGCCCGAAGCCTGCGCATCCGTCACCGGAACACGTTCGAGGCGGACCTCCTCATGGCTCACCGGCACGGTCGTGGTCACGTCCTCCGTCACCACATGCTTGCGTAACTTGACCTTGCCGGTCTGAACTTCTTCGGTTCCCACCCGTAGCTGTTCCTCGGAACGCGTCATCGAATCATCGTTCGCGGCATCAAAGCCAGCCGACTGAGTGGGTGCGGCTGAGTGAGCGTCGAGGCCCTGCTCGGTGCCGAAGGTGCTCTGGTCTGCGGTGTCGTAGGAACGTCCGTAGTAGCCGTAGAGCTCTTGTTCGTCGGACTGGCTCAGTTCGCCAGCAGCGTCAATGCGCGGGGCGTCTTTGACCATCTGCTTGTCGTAGGGAACGCTGAGCGTATCGCCGACCACAGAAGCGTCGGTCAGGGGGACAAAGCTTTCAGACAACCCGAAAAGTCCGGTGTGCACCGTGACCCATTCGGGTTCGCCGGTGTGGTCATCGAGAAATACCTGACCGACTTTCCCAATCTTTTCGCCGTCCGTCCCAACGACGGTTCCGCCGATCTGGCTCAATTCGTGAATCTGCTGTGTGCTGATCATGAGTTTCTCCTTCTGCTGCGTTCGTCAATGAATCATCAAATCCAAACAGGTCGCCCGGTACTTTACCCGGGCGGCTGAAGCTGCGCCTCAGTGGGGCGTGACATTGAGATAACTTTTGTTCGCACGGTCATCGTGTCCCCGTACAGAATCGAGGATGGCATAAATTTCAAGCAGGCGATGCGAGACTTGTTTCTAGGTGAAAGCAAGCTTGGTGCAGACTGTGAAAAGTGGGAATAGCCTTACATTCCCTGGCCGCAGAACTTAGTGCTAACCCGTGTGCGGGAGAGCTGGATCAATAACTGCAGTGGCAGGAAATTAGAGTCTCCGGGCTCCAAATAGAGGAGCAGACATAAGTGAGCCACCTTCAAATTCAAACGGTCTGAAAACTGAACCGGTTATTGAAGGTGGCATCATGTGCTGAAAAAGGGGTGGGTCAGCGAATACTGCTGTACCAACAGCGCTCATCTTCTGTTCGAGAGATAGCGGCTACAACTAGCGAGCCAATTCCGGGCGGTACGCGCCCACCGCAGAGGTCTGATAAGGATTGAAGAAGGGCAGAGCATGTGCCATGCGGCTGAACTTCCATTGTTTGACTCGGAACGTCAGCAGGCCCGAGAGGTCGGCGGTTTTGAACAAGTCCCAGAGACTGAAGTGCTTGGGGAGACAAGGCACAATCTGTAGCGCTCGGCTTAGATCTGAAACGTAGAGCAGGCGCAGATCGTCACTTTCTGGTTCTGCCATTGCGATCAGCGCGGGGCGCTGATGCAACGAAAGTAATCCCATGGTTGTTTCAAGTGGTTCGTGGGCTTTGCCGGTGATAATCGGCATTCCTTCGACCCACGAGTTGGAAGTCAGGAAGCTGCGTCCCTCGCGGGAGGCCAATAATGCTCTGATTTGTTCGATCAGCGACGGCTGAATATATTTCCCGGGCATTGTCAATCCTTTGAAGTGTTGAGAGAGGGAATCGTTTGATCCCTTTCGTCGCACGGAGAACGGAGAACAGGCATGTCCCTAACGAATTGGCGTGCACTTAGGTGTACAAGACATTCCGATGCAAGCAAACTCGGCTTACTTTGCACTGTACGGGTATTCCATTCCAATAGATAGCTGATTATTCCCTGCTGACACACAGGAGCCTAGTCAGCAAGCAGAATACTCTTTTTATTAATTGATAAAAATTGTTGAAAATTACCTTTCTGCTTGTTTTACCGCTCTATGGTGACAGGTTTATAACGCATCAGAGGGTGGATCCCGGAAGAATGCTGGGAAATCTACGATTCTTAAACGCCGTCGCAGAGCAGAGGGATACTCTGCCCAGAGATCATCGATCTTGACGGTGAAAAGATCCTAGAAAGGCGGACAAGCACGTGGCATCTCAGTTGATGGATTCGCCTAATCCACTGCGCATCGCGGTTCTCGCGCACCTTCACCACCCGATCCGTTCGCCCTATGCAGGCGGGATGGAAGCGCATACTGCACACCTAGTCTCACTGCTTGGCTCACGGGGTCATGAGGTTACCCTTTTCGCTAAGGAAGGTTCCGAACAACAGTCTGCGCGAACCAGGGTACAAATTCACCCGGTCTTGGCTCAATCCTTCGTGGTGAACGGATATCCAGATGAAGACCAGCGCAACGACCAGCATCAACTGCTGGATGCGGCGATGGATAGGGCAGTGCAAACCATTCGTGCCGGCGATTTTGACGTGGTGATTAATAATTCGTTGAGCCCAATTCCGCATGCTCAACTTCGCGGAATCCCGGTCCTGCATATTTTGCATACCCCGCCGCTTCCGCGGATCATCGCCCAGCTCAAAACGCAGAGTCCGGATAGCCTCCACCGCTACGCCACAGTCTCCGAGTCCAATGCTTTAGCGTGGCGTCCGTGGCTGCCGCAACTGCAGGTGGTGTCCAACGGAATCAATCTTGAATTGTGGTCGACTCTGAATACCACCAAGGTTGAATTGGGAACCGCTGCGTGGTCCGGAAGAATCACCCCGGAGAAAGGCACCCATCTGGCCATTGAGGCTGCACAGGCCAACGGGCTGCGTCTGGTCATTGCCGGTCCCATTCAAGATCAAGAGTATTTTGACAACCTCATTGCCCCAAAGCTTGGAGAACGTACCGTATATGCCGGCCACCTAGATCAAGGCGGACTAAGGGGCCTGATCGGTGCCAGTGAGGTTTTCATTTCCTCACCGCTCTGGGAGGAACCTTTTGGGCTGACAACGCTGGAAGCCATGGCTTGTGGCACCCCGGTAGCGGCGACCCCAGCAGGAGCAATGGCCGAACTGCTAGGGACTACCGGTGGCGCAATCGCCGCTGAACGCAGCGCCGTAGCCCTGGGTGTCGCTGTAGAACAGGCGCGCGGTATGCCACGGGCAGTCGTGCTGGCGCGTGCTGGCAAATTTACGCATGAAGTAATGATTCAGTCCTATGAATCCATGATGAACGAAATTTCAGACGAAGCATTTTCCACGCGGGCGCAACGATGAGTGCTCCACGGATTTCCTATTACGCACACCATATGGGTTCCGGTCATCTTCGCCACGCGCGCAGAATTCTGGACTCAGGCCTCTTCGAGTTGCAGGTGGCCAGTACCGGGGAAAGAAATGAAAATCTACTCCCTGCTCGGGCAAACTATGTTTCGCTGCCACCGGATGTCAGTGCGAGCTCCATGGCNCANCCGGTTACCGGTGGATACCTGCACTATGCGCCGNCCGGAACACACATTGTCGANAGATTTGCGACGCTGAACCANGCCTGGCAATGGTTTGGTCCGGATGTCGTGATGGTAGATGTCTCTGTAGAGGTGGCGCTGTTTGCCAAGCTCAGCGGGTACCGCGTTGCGCTGCGGCGTATGCCCGGCACACGCACCGATCCGGCACATGCACTGGCTTATGATATTGCTGATGCGCTGTTCGCCTATTATCCCGAACAGCTTGAGGACCCCTTGCATCTGCAGAAGTATGGCCACAAGAGCCACTATCTGGCGGTTCCCGAGCCACAGCTGAAGGCGGCCGCACAAGAGACCACGAGCACGCTGTTGACCTCTGGTTTCTCTCAGCGGCCCACAGTGGTTGTGCAGACATCACTGGGGGCTTCTATTGGTCAGGCAGCAATCATCCGTGCCGCCCGGGCGACCCCGCAGTGGACCTGGCACGTGTTGGGCAGTGTCCATGACGATGGCGGTCAACTCCCGGAAAATCTACAACTACACGCGGTGGTTCCGGACCCCGAAGCGTGGATGGCAAAGGCCACCGTGGTGATCACGTCGGCAGGACATAACGCGGTAGTGGCCGCCGCCGCGTCAGGTCGGCCAGCGCTGATCATTGCCGAGCAACGTCCCTTTAACGAACAACATTGTTTCGCTCAGATGCTCCATCAAGCCACCGGGTGCATGGTGGAGGATTCTTGGGATAGTCCCGTGGACTGGAATGCCACCTTGGAGCGCACCGCAGTCAGCGACGGCTCATTGCTGTCCACAGCATTGTTCATCACTCAAGCTGAATTCGCGTCGCGTTTGGAGCGGCTTACCGCTCAGCTGATGGGCAGTGAGCAGCGATGCTAGTAAGCGCCCGCGCTATAGGCTTCGCGCACTTCGCTCGCGGTGGGNTCGCGGATGACCTGCAGGGTGGGAAAACCAGGATCAAAATCAATCAGGCCNCGTTGTGTAAAGGCATTNAGCCAGCCTTCCATCGGCCATACACCCCACCGTGCACGGAAGATTCTGGCATTTTCCACAATGGCCGCAAAGTGGTTCAGCGGAGGCTTGCACACCCCATGATGCTGGTGAAACACCGTCGCATCGCTAAAAACCATTGGCAAGCCATGCTCGCGTGCGGTGAAAGCAAAATCTGTGTCTTCGGCTCCGTACCCGGTGTACGCGGTAGAAAATCCACCGATACGTTGGAAGTCAGCGGCACGGATGGCGAATCCCAAGGACCAGAACATCTCGTATCTGCCGCTGGGCTCGTTTTGCGCGAGTGTTTGGCGCAAATGATGGGCTACCGACAGTTCAAGAAGTGCCTGGTCTCCGGGCGTAGGCCCTTCTTCCAACGCAGCGCGCAAGTACCGGGGGCTGGCCATCACCAATCCTGCATGGTCTTTCAAGCCACGCAGCAACAAGGAAAACGCAGGATTCGACGGGATGCAGTCCACGTCCAGGAAAACAAGGTGCTCNGAACGTGCATGGTGTGCGGCGGTATTTCGTGCGCGCGCCAACNGCAGGCCACGGTCTTCGGGAGCGGACTGCAGNTGGATGATCTGCAATGGAACCTGGCAGCTTACCGGGTCCGNTTGCGGGTCATCCATGTAGACCACCACGACTTCNTGGGGCCGCCAGGAACTTGCCTGCACCCCGTCTAATAAGCGCTGAAGNTGACCGGCACGTCGATGGGCAATGACTAACACCGAAAAATCCATTGAGCTTCAACCGTTCCTTCATAACTCACACTGTGATGGCTCGACACTACCCATACACCACTCGTAAATCAGGATTTCCAATGACTTCTCAGCCTACTTCCAAGATTATCCGGGTCGCCTCCGTACCCAGCGATCAGGTCTACATCCGCCATCTAGACTCCTGGCAGCGGCAGCTGAACCCACAGATTCGGCGTTTAGCGGACCCGATACCAAACGCCGAGGTGCGCAGGACACAATCAGCGTGGTGGCCACCGCTGATGCTGACACCAAAATGGGTGCAGGAAAACCACCAGCACTTTGACCTCATGCATATCCATTTTGGGTTTGATTCCCTGGACCCAGCGACCTTGCGCGAAACTGTTGCCGAGCTGCGGCGCCTTGGCAAACCATTGGTTTACACGGTTCATGACCTGACCAATCCGCATCAGGCTAATCGCGGACCACATCTAGACCTCTTAGATGTGCTTATTCCCTTCGCCAGCGAACTGATTACACTCACCGACGGAGCAGCGGCAGAAATTGCTGCGCAATGGGGCCGCGCTGCCCACGTGCTACCTCACCCGCATGTGCTGGACTTTGACAGCATGAAGCGGATTAGACGGTCCAAGGAGGCACTCAGCCAGCACGAACCGGACAGAATTCGGCGCGTCGGAGTCCACCTGAAAGGACTGCGGGCAAATATCTCGCCGGCAATTATTGAACCGCTGTCGCAGATAGTGCAGGAGCTCGGAGGTGCAGTGCTTCAAGTTAACATCCACCAGCAGGTCATGGACCCCGCTCACAGTGAATATCAAGAAGAACTGGCNCGGAACTTGGCAGAGGGGGACGCGCAAGGAAAATGGGAACTGGTTTGTCATGAGTATTTCACCGAGGNAGAGCTCTTTGAATACCTGGGCTCACTTGANGTGAACGTGCTGCCGTATAAATTCGGGACGCATTCGGGTTGGTTAGAGGCGGCACTGGATGCTGGAACAGCCGTCGTAGCCCCCATCTGCGGCCAGTACGTAGGTCAGCATCCCTCGGTAGCTGGCTACCGATGGAATGGGGAGCAAGTAGATGAAGGTTCCTTGAAGCAAGCGGTGCGAAAGCAATTAGCGTTGACGTATGTTCCCGGCATGAATGCCAGTGAACGTGAGGAACAGCGCGAAGCATTGGCGGAGGCCCATCAGCGCATTTATAGCTCGTTACTCGGACGGTGAGCGTGGTGCTTTATGTTGGGGGCTGGCGTTCAAGGAAATGGTTGATGCTAGCTGGCAGTCAGCTGGGGAGGGCTTCAAAGTTCGCGGAAAATCTGTAACGTGAAAATTGCTGAGAACAACCAACCGACCAAGGAGCTAATCATGGCCAACGAAGAGGTTCGCAAGGTTTTAGAGATTATTAAAAATGTCCGGATCGGCATGGTGACTACCCAGAGCCAGGGGAAAATAGTCAGCCGTCCACTGACCGTNGTTGAATCCACCGATGAGGGAGACCTNTGGTTCTTTGCCTCTGCGGACACNGACATTGTTCGCGAATTTGAGACGCAGGATCTGGTCAATGTGTCCTTCTCNGGGAGTAAAGAGTGGGTTTCGGTCAGTGGNCGCGCCTCGGTGGTTCGGGACGTGTCGAAAAAACAAGAGCTCTGGAATTCTATGGTCGAAACGTTTGCGGCAGCTGGTCCGCAATCCCCGGAGACCGTACTGCTCCGCGTCGATTCGCAGTCGGCCGAGTATTGGGAAAATCCCGGCGGAGCCGCAAGTCTCATCGCAAGTTGGGTGAAGCAGAAAATCACCGGCAGTGCAGCTACACCTGGGGACTCAAATACGGTTGAGCTCTAGTCACCGTTGTCCGAAGTATTAACAAGTTGAAGGCTCCCGTTCTTCAAAAGCAGAACGGGAGCCTTGAGCTTGGTGCGGTGGGAGAAGCGGTTAGGGCTGGTCAAACTGCCCAATGAAGGCTCCTGCCCGCTCATGATGCTTCGGGATACCGGGCAGCTGTAAAGTTCGAGGACTGCACATAGAACTGTGCCCCACGAACCAGCAGGTTCATGGGGCACAGGGAAAACGCTACTTGCCGGCTAGGCCGTCTTTGGCGTCCTTAGCTGCATCCTTGACGTGTTCGCCAGCCTGTTTGGCTTTCGCCTCAGCCTGATCCTTGGCGCCTTCGGCCTGCAACTTATGGTTATCGGTGGCATCACCGACGGATTCCTTAGTTTTTCCAGAAACTTCCTGAGCTTTGTTCTGGATCTTGTCTCCAATGCCCATGATTACTACCTCCTGTGTGGTTCCGGTACTGACGTTTTGAACTATAGTTCGATTCGCAAATCCATCATTTGAAACTGGACGTGGGCTGGGAATGATCCCACCTGGTGCCTAGCGTCCGAAGCCGCCTCAATCTCGTTAAGGCTGGCTAAGAGAGGTGCCTGAGCCTCTAGTGCTTAGCTACTCGCCGTTCCAGGCCCCGTGTCCAGCGTTTAGTGAGAGCCTGAATGCACGCGGCACTGGCGCCGGAGATTACCGCAAATACCAATATTTTGCCCAGCGTTGCCTGTTGTTGTTTTTCGGGGTTAGTCACCGATGGAGGGTGTTCTCCGGTGGTTTTCTGCCAGAGGGCACCTATGATTTTTGAGCCTACCCAGCCGGTGAGCAATGAAACGAGGGTTCCAAGAAGTTTGGCGACGATGTTCATTGATAATCCTTTCTCAGGAATGTGTAATGAGTACTGAGTTTGGTGAGTGTTCCCGGATATGTAAATTCTGGGGCACCGTTAACGGGCCGGGCAGTCACGATGCACCATAGAGATTGCTAGTCGGAGTCGTAGCGGTCTTCTCTGGAAGTATTCAAGTCTGGGTCGGCGCCCAGGGCGGGATCGTCTAGTGGACTGATCGCTTCACCTGCATCGGAGGGTTGCTCCTCGCCGACGCCCGGCTTGTCCGGTGCATCAAAACGATCTTTGATTTCTTCGAACTTTTCCTTGGCCTTGTCAATAAAGGACATGATGCTCCTTGGTGTTTACCGGGTATTCGTACTGGATAGACTCGACAATTCCAGAGCTGGCCGTTGCACACAAGACGGTTCGCGTGGGTATTACCTGTGAATCAAAAAACATGAGAAATCCGCGGAGAATTCGGTGTTTAGGGTGATCCCAATCTGCGAATTCGCTGGAAAACGTTGGTCTATATAAGCGTGCTACGTAGGGTGGGACTCAGCGTCACGTCAGTGCAAGCAAGTTACCGGAGGTGAGCTTTGGAAGAGACAGATTTAAAGACCCGCACGGTGGGTCTACTCGCAGATCCCGGTATTGCTCAGTCTTTGGCCAATAAGGTCAGCACCCGGCTGGAATCAGTGCTTAATAGCAAGTACCAAGATGAAGTCACCTGGACGGTGACGGTGGACCCGATGTCCCTGCCGATGAATGAATCCGGACAAGTGGTTCTGATTAAGCACGCCTCGCGTCTTCGTGAAAAGCATGAGTGGGACTTCGTCATTTATCTGACCGATAGCCCGCAATATGAGCAGGGTAGACCGGTCCGTTCAATGATCAGCTGCGATTATGGAGCCGGCACCGTTGTCTTGCCCAGTATCGGTGTACCGACCCAACGTCGAGTCGCTCAGAGTCTGGCAGATGCATTGCATGAGCTGGCCGAGGGGGATAAGCCGATGCCCAAGCCAACCACCTTGGGACGGGTCATGAGCGTCCAAGGAAGCTTGGATAGTGCAAATGATTCGGGGGAGCGATACGACAGTATCGAGGGGATCCGCGGACGCACGATGCTGGTAGTCGGAATGATCCTAGGCAACCGGCCGTGGCGTTTGGTGCCGCGGCTTACCTCCGCGCTGGCTGGCGCGGCGGCCACCGGCGCCTTTGGTGTGTTCTACACCAGCATTTGGTCTATGGCCGATTACCTCAGCTTCGGACGGCTGGTGCTCATCACCGTAGTGAGCGTCCTGGTGCTGAGTACCTGGCTGATATTCCATAACCGGCTGTGGGAGAGGCCCCAGGGCGCTCGACGGAAAGAAAAGCTGCTTCTTTACAATCTAGCTACTGTTCTGACCGTAGTCATCGCGGCCGCAGCCATGTACGTCTTGTTATTCATCGTGCTGCTCCTGGGCTCGCTGGTGGTCATCGACCAGGCTTTCTTGTCCTTTGAACTGGATCATGAAGCAACTATGAGTGAATACCTGAACCTTGCGTGGTTGGCGGCATCTTTGGGAACGCTGGGCGGCGCTATCGGATCAAGCTTCGACGAGGTGGAGTCTGTCCAACGTGCAACCTTTAGCCAGCGCGAGGTGGAGCGAAGAAATATTGAGCTTGGCAGCAGTGCGGATGGTGAAAAAGATGTGTAGTTTCATCAACGCAGCTACCGGACTAGGTGTAATCGTTACCTGTTAAAGTCCTTAGTGCTCGCACGGTCACCGGGCCATGCGCGTAGTGTCGTGGCAAGGAAAAGAATTTGGACAATACATGAGAGCGCAACGTTGAACAGGGAGGTGGCGCAAATGCCTAAGCAAGTGCTCAGGCTGTCACTGACCAAAGACCAGATTGCTGACCTTTTGAATGCTTTGGAAGATCACCGGGATGATTTCCGTGCCAAAGCCAAAGAAGCCACCGGTGGGTTGAGTTTAGATGTAGCCTACTGGCGCTCCCGTGTAGATGAAGTCCAGCGGTTGCTTGATCTAGTATCCACGTCGGCACAGCTTAATCGGCCTTAGACCGCGCGCGGTCCAAGGCCGATTAGCTTGTATCAGCTTGTAACTCGAGGCTAGATAGCTGAGCTGGCTGGGGTGCGAAATGGTTTGGCCAGCTCATTGTCCGCGAAGAATGGAATTGCATGAGCCACGGCACTATGTTTCCAGTACTTCACCCGGAAGGTTTTCATTCCGCAGTGTTCGGCATCGTGGAAGAGGTCTCCAATGAGGCAGCCCGGATCCGATTCCTTGACGACTTCCAGCGCTGGAGAGTTCTCGGAGATGTGGAGAAATTTGAGCACATCAGTTCTCGGATCGGTTAGTGCAACCAAGACCGGTCCTTGATGTACAGACACGAGGCCCATCACGTCATCCAGCTTTTCTGTCGGCTGGGTCATGATTACGGGCATTCCTGATTTCCAACCGTACGCTCCGAGGTGCTTTCTTCCTTCTCTTGATCCCAGCAGTACTGCGACACGTTGCGCTGTCTGGGACCTGACTAGCCGACCTGGCATTTGAACTACCCTCCACTTCTAGACGATACTTCTCAACTCCAACTGAGCGGTGATCCGCCGTTGTCTCCGCATTGGCATTCTTCGATTGAGCAGGGCTTGGCCTAACAATTGAAGCAACGGGATTCAGGGTTGAAAGTATCATTTGTGAGGTGGAGGTAAAGTGTACATTCAGGAATTCTCAGGTATTTCACAGGTTTTAGAGTTCTTGCCCGAAACTGCCCGGGGCTAACGACCCATGATGTCCGATAATTTCTAGCTTATTCACTTTATGAACGTGCTCTGCGCGCCGTCGAGCACCGCATGGGCTCCGCCGAGGTCCCAGGCAGCGCGCTGCTGTTGTGCCCCGGTTCCGGTCTTTGCCCACCGCTCTACCGCTTCGTAGACTAAAGACTCATCGCCGTTGGATTCCAACGCGCTGCGCACAAAATCTAAGAGCCGGCGAACGTGTTCCCATGCGGGCGTATTTGATCCGGACTTTAGATCCAACAGATTCCCTTGCATGCCCACTCTGGCCGCTTGCCACAGGGCTAGCTGCAACAATTCGGGTGCCGGCTCAATCAGTTCTGCGGCGGTATCCAGCACGGTGTCAATCAGCGCGCGCATCAACGCTGCCAAAGCCACCGCCTCTGCGCTGGTCAGTTGAACATCGCTGGCACGGAACTCAAGAGTTGGAAACTTTTCCGATAACCTAGCGCTCCATCCAATATGCCCAGCATCAGGCAGCGACTCTGAGGACAAGAGCAACTCTCTGTGCTTGAGGTAGGTCTCGACGTTGTCGAAGTGCGGAGGTATGCCATTGATGGACCAGCGGCGGTATTGAATGGTTCGCCACGAAGTGAAACCGCTATCCTGGCCACGCCAATACGGTGAATTGCTACTGAGCGCGACCAATACTGGAATCCAATGGCGCAGGCCATTGAGCGCCCGTATCCCGGACGCTAGATCCGGTATGCCAATATGGATGTGCATCCCGCTGAGGTAATGCTCGGAGGCCAAACCGGGTACCAACTCCTGCACTGTCTGATACCTTTTGGCGGCAGTGATTTGGGTCGGTTCGTTCGGCAGCAGCACCGGAGTCCCCAGGGCCACCGGAAATATCCCTAGCTCGTTGCAGGCCGCGGCCAGTAGCTGGCGGATGCCGCGCAACTCATTCATGGCTTGCCCGGAGTCGGTACACACGCCGGTAGCGATCTCAATTTGCGCCGCTAAGAACTCGGTCTGTACATTTCCCGGTTTCGCCAAGGCGTTTAATGCGAGCAGATGTGAAGTCTGAACTGTATCCAGCGGGGCCAAACGAAAAGTAATGTTTCATTAAAAAGGAAGAACTCTTCTTCGATGCCAAAAGTTCTCTTCAGCAAAAANCCACACATCCTTCAAGGGTAAAATTGCTGGTTGCCGCTCAGGCAATCAAGAAATTAGCGTTTCTTTTCGAAGCCATTCAATTTATGTGATCCATCGCAGTAGGGCTTAATTGCTGATGCCCCGCATCGACATAAGGCGACGGTCTCGCGCGTCCGAGGTACCGGCTGGCCCTTCTCATCAAGGATTTCAAAGTCGCCGCGCACCAGGAGCGGTCCGCGCGGGCAGACGGTGATGCTGGTGTCGGTCTCACTCATTTGATCAGTTCCTTGCTGCGCAATGAGCTGCGTCCTTGTTCCCACGCGTCCATTTGCCATCGGCCCAGTAAATCATCGATGAAGCACACGGCGTGCGCACCAAAAAAGATGGACGGGCCAAGTTCCGGATCTGCTTCAATGAGGCCGCCCGCCAGATCGCGTCCGGCAATCTGCTCATGCACCGCATCCGCTTCCACATGTTCGTCAAAGTAGTCGGTGACCGGACTCTGGAATCCCAGGCGGCGTAGTCCACGGGCATAACGGGCGCTGGGAATTGACGAGGTCATTTCGTAAATTGCCAGGTGCCCGGCGACGGCTCCGCGCAGACGACGGTGCAGTGCAAACAGCGACATCATGTTAACCGAGGCCAGAGTAATGGCGGGAATCTCATCGATATACGCGCCGAACCGCGAATCCAGATCAAGGCCTTCCATNGTGGTNGCGAAAAGTTCGCTGTGCATTTTGTCCGGCATTNCCGCTGCCGTACTCGTCGTATTGGATCTCCACCAGTGCGGACTTGCCGCGCCCGGTGAGCCGCGGAATAGCCCATGTATGCGGGTCGGCTTCCTTCAGCTGATATATGGATTTCTGGATTAAGAATTCTTTGACCTGCTCCACGGAGGCGTGGCGTAAAACGAACTCGGATACCGAGGGCCCGGTGGAGGAGCCNGCCAACTCAAAGAGCTGAGCCGCAACGCGGTCGGCGGTCTCTGCAATGNCTGGGAGCTCTCCGACCGCATCGCGCAGTCGAGCTTCAAAAGCCGTTTCCAGCCGCGCGCGGAAGGCCAATAGCCCCGGGTGCCATTCCCATTCATCGCTTACCTGCTCGAAGCCGCCATAGTGCAACTCATACAGAGCAAAAAGACATAACTGCAGATCTTCGTCGTAGAGGATGTCGGAGTCTGACAATGCCTGCGTGGCCGCTTCATTGAGCTTTTGCATATCCGCTGACAGGTCGTTCTGTCCGAGGATTTGAAGCAGTAGAGAACTTGCCGGTCCGCGGTGCTGGGGAATTTTCATAGGTTCGTTCCTCACTTGCTACAGGGGATTGTTGGGACTCAGCCTAGGACAATGTTCAATCACAGGTGTGTCACTCCCGCTGGCTCTCGGAATTCTCTCAGCTTTGCTTCAGGTCTTTGATTGCCTGGTGCGCAGCATTCCAGCCGGCCATGCCGTGCACACCGCCGCCGGGCGGGGTGGAAGACGAACACATATACAGCCCCGGCACGCCCAAACTGTACGGCGACAGTGAAGCGGTGGGACGCAAGAACTGTTGCAGGCCACTCAAAGATCCACCACCAATATCTCCGCCCACAAGATTCGGGTTCCACGCCTCAAGTTGCGCCGGGCTGGTTTTTGCCCGGCGCAAGATCCGGTCCTTGAATCCCGGAGCGAAATGTTGAATCTGAGCATCGATCAGTTCTCCCGCATCGCCGGTATAGCCTTGCGGCACGTGCGCATAAGACCAGATCACATGCTGCCCAGCGGGAGCCCGAGAAGCATCGGCAGAGGAAGGCTGAACCACCATCACAAAGGGGCGTTGCGGCATGCGCCCGGCGGCTACCTCGCGTTCGGCGTGGGCTAGTTCAGCTGCCTCACCGATCACGTGAACCGTACCTGCATTCGCCGTGCGCGGGTCATTCCACGGCACTGGGCCATCGAGCAGGTAATCAACTTTGTACACTGCGGTGCCGTAGCGCCAACCTTCGAGTTGCTTTCGGTAGCGCGGAGGTAGCCTGGATCCGGTAATTGCCAGTAATTGGCGAGGGGTGACATCTAAGATGGTCAGTTCTGCCGGTGGCAGCTGGGATAAGTCCGTGATGTGAGTACCGGTATGTATTTGCACGTTCAGCGCCTCGAGGACCTTGAGCAAGGCAGTGATGATGCTGCCGGTCCCGCCGCGGGCTACCGGCCAGCCCCACGACTGGCCTAAAGCACCGAAGAGTGCTCCAAACCCGGAGGTAAAGGGATGTTCCAGCGGGAGCATGGAGTGTGCACTGGAGCCGGCAAACAAGGCTTTCGCTTCGCGTGTGCGAAAGGCTGTGGCGGTAAGCAGCCTCGCTGGCGGCAGCGAGCGCAATCCGAAGCGCGCCATGAGTACCGGGTGCGGGGGAATGCCCAGCAGTGGACTGGTTACATTGTCCAGTGTGTCGTGGGGACGCCGGATAAACGGCCCGTGAAGTGCCTTCCAGGCTCGTGAGTCCTGGGGGAATTGTTTGACGGTTTCGTCCAGGTCTTGATGCAGAAGCGCCGAATCGGCGCCATCCAATGGGTGGGCCAGCGGGTAGTCGTGGAATTTCCATTCCAGCCCCTGTCCGGTCAGATTGAAGTGCGCGAAGGCGGGGGATCCAAAGGCGAAAGGATGGGCCGCGGCGCCCAGATCCACCACGACATCATCACCCAAAGTACTGCCTGAAACGGCAGCGCCTCCGGGTTTCGCATTGCGTTCAAAGACCTGCACCTCGAAGCCTTGTTCGGCAAGTACCGCTGCGGCGATCAGTCCGTTGGGTCCGGCGCCCACGATATTGGCCTTGCGCGTCATTTGCCGGCTCCGGAACTGCCCTCCGCCGGCTCTGGCGCGAAGCGGTCTTGCCAGGTCTCATCGCTGAGCATGACCAATTGGTTAATCTGGGACAGTGCGCGCTGCTCCAAATCTTCTAGTAGCCCGCGGTCCAGCCGGGGTTCTTCATCAAGCATCAGTTGCAGCGTCTGCCACATGCGCAACTTGGCATTGAGCAGCCCGGTGAGCACATCCAGCTGAACCTGTGCTGCGGAGATCTTGCGCTGCCTGAACGGGTTGAACGGGTTGACCATCCCGGCAAGTTTTGCCACGGGGGCGGCGACTTGCGCCAGCGGGCCGCGGCTGAAACCCAGACGATCCATGAGCGATTCCAGATCCTGCTGATCTTTCTCGACCTGCTTCCACAAGGAGTTGAAGCGCTCTTCATGTGCGGTTCCGGCCCAGGTGTCTTTCGCGGCTTCGAAATGATTGAGGCCGGATTCCGAGCCCAGCAGATGCTGGCTGAGGTACCTGTGCAGTTTTCCCTGATCGATGGTGTGGTGCGGCATCACGGTGTTCCTTCGCTTGGTGGTTTCAGCTTGCGGCTGGCTGGTGATTCGTAGGCTATGTTGGTTGCCGGAATATTCCAAGGAAATGCTTCGATTGCCCGGTAATTCCCATTTTCAAAGAGCCCGGTCATGCTTGTGGCTACGAACTCGGGAACGGCCGAGATTTGAGCAATGCGGCTAAGTGCGTGCTGTTGCGCGTCGAAATATCCGTAGCGTTGGCGGTGACCTCGGGCGTCTGCTTCAGATCCTGGAAATCGGTGGAGTGCATCGCTTCGCCAACCCAATAGGTGGAGCCCTGCGCGGGGATGCTGAAGCCGACTTCGCTCAGCCCTTGAGACAAGTCAGCGATCACGTGATGCGCACCATCCTCATTGCCTACTACCGCCACCATCGCGACTTTGTCAAAGAGTATCGGGCGTCCATGGCTATCTGTTTCGGAGAGCTCGGCATCGAGGCGTTCCAGCACTTGTTGGGCAACACTGGACGGGTGGCCCACCCAGATCGGGGTGGCCAGCACCAAAATGTCCGCCGCTAAGATCTTTTCTCGGATTCCGGGCCATTCATCCCCTTCACCCATATCTTTGAGTACACCGGGCATGACGTTAAAATCCACAACCCGCAGAATCTCAGGTTGGACGCCGTGTTCTGAGAACTTCGCGCCCACCTGCTGCGCCAGCAAGTCACTGCTGGATTTTTAGGAGAAGGCGACAAGGTGCAGACAAGGATGAGTGCTTTTAAGCTTTCCAAAGACATGAAAATCAATTCCTAAGGTCGGTGGATTCTAGATAGACGATTGCTGTGATGGATCATGCGATGAGGTGCACAGCGCCAGCCGCGTTCGCCGCCTTCTTTCACCGGCTATCGGTCGGGGCAGCCCGATGATCGATTCCCTCGGCAATTCGATCGATTTCTTCCTGGGCGCCAGTGAGTTGCTGAACCATTTGCCAAAGCTGAGGATGTGCATCGCGTACCTCTGCGAGGTCGGTGTGATCGGTTGCCACTTTAGATAGGTCGAAGCTGACGTTGGTGCGGGCTCCTGTGACTGCGGCGCGCAGAGCACCCAGTGCCACCGCAACGTCGGCGATCAGTGCCCGATTGCCATATTCGGCAAGCCATTGCAGATCCGCGATGGCGGTGATGGCCAATTCACCCAGCGCCGCCGAAGCTTTAGCCGCCTGAATTGAGGCATCCTTGACCGCTTGCTGCCTGTCGGGTCCCTGCTCCATGCGAAATGCTGCACCGAAAGCGTTAGTCACCGCGGCATCTTGGTCACCGAGTTTCAGCGCCTTGTCCTTAAGTTCCTTAGCCCGGGAATCAATTAATGACAGCGTGACTTGCTGCTCATGATCTTCGGTGGAGGTGTATCCGCACACCATGGAGGTCAGCGAGGCCGCTATGGCCAGCATGATCCCGCAGGCGGCCCCTCCACCCGGAGCCCCGTCTGATATCGACAGCGCATTAAGCCAACCGGTGATGGTGGAGTTCGACATCGCGGGGGTCCCGGGATTATCCATTGCGCGGGATCACCGGCTGATTATTCGTCATGTCCCTGATCTTGGCTCATGGAGCCTTCACCGGGCGGAGTTTCTCCGGGTGGAACACCGCCACCGGGTTCCAGCCCGGTGATTTTTTGGTTTACCGGGTCTGGGTTGGAGCTCGCACCGGCGTCTTCGGTGTGTGGCTCAGGTTTCGGGGACTTGGGAAGATCTTGCTCTGTCATCGGATTCATCCTTTGCAGTTTTTTGATCTGGACATTCTGGCTGGTACTTCAGCTTCGGCAGCCCCTACGGGGTGGATTTGCCGCCGTTGACGTTCAGGGTTTCGCCCACCACATAACTTGATTCGGCTGAGGCGAGAAAAACGTAGGCAGGCGCTAGCTCTACCGGTTGACCGGCGCGGCCCAGCGGAACATCGTGACCGAACTTAGGCAGCTTATCTTTTGGCTGACCATCGGATACTTGCAGGGGAGTCCAGATCGGACCGGGGGCTACGCCATTGACGCGGATACCGCGCGGAGCCAGCTGGACCGCCAGCCCTTTGGTGAAGGCGTTAATTGCAGCCTTGGTCGAGGCATAGTCCAGCAACGTCGGCGAAGGATCATAGGCCTGNACCGAGGTNGTGTTGATGATGCTNGCGCCGTCAGGAAAATGCTTCAGCGCAGCCCGGGTGATGGTGAACATTGCCAGAATGTTGATCTGNAAGGTTTCCAGAACCTGCTCATCGCTCAGGTCTTCCAGCTTCTCAATGGCAATTTGCTTGCCCGCGTTATTGACCAAGATGTCCAGTCCACCAAGCTTTTCAGCTGCCTCATCGGCCAGTGTGTGGCGATAATTTACCTCAAGCAGATCTCCGGGCAAGCCAACGGCTATCCGGCCTTCGGCTTCAATCAATGAAATGATCTTCGCAGCATCTTCGGCTTCGGCTGGAAGGTAGGCGATGGCGACATCGGCTCCCTCACGGGCAAAGGCAATGGCCACCGCGGCGCCGATACCCGAATCACCACCCGTGATCAAAGCCTTGCGTCCCTTGAGCCGGCCGGTCCCGACGTAGCTGGTTTCCCCATGGTCTGCGGTCGGTTCTAGTTGGGCGTCAAGCCCGGGTTCAGGCTGGTCCTGCTTAGGTGGTGAAATCTTCGGATGGCGGGTTACCGGATTATCCAGTGAAAGCTGCGCCTCGTTGCCTTGGGAATCGGATTCGGGTGTAGTCATCAGAGATCCTCCTGCTTGGTGCGTGGAACTGCTCGGATCTCTCACGCTAGGACACGTGCTAGCAGGTCTCAAGGCCTTGGCAAGACTCACGGAGAACGTTCGGGAAACCTGTAACTTGCCTGCATGAGGTGCACTTCAAAGAGTAAAGAGGCATAAGCACAGACTTTTAATACTTTGGTCATTGGCAACAGATATGGGTGAACCCTGATTGTGGACTCAGCGCTTTATTTGTCTCTTCGGCATCCCTGCTGAATTTGGAGTTAAATGTGGCACGAGGGCACAACCTGAAGGACTTCAGCTTCTGAGTTGCCAAAACTGGTCTTGCTGTTCATCTTGAGGTTGTAAAGATTAAGAGTTTCCCAGCCCTAGGGCTGGCAGGATGGAAATCTTTTCACACGTTCCTGATGAGTCAGATTCCGATTAAGCATCCAGAGCTGAGTGAAGGAAGACTGCGCCAGATCTACACGGAGCTGGACGAACTAAGATGCTTGCGCACTGCCTGCTTCAGACGCTGATCGTTGAGCAAACGGAAGTGGCCCATGGTTTCGAGTTTGATATTGGTGGCCCCGGCAAGCTCGCAACCGCCGGGAATATGCGGATCAAAGCGGCTGAAGATCGAAATGATCCGCGCATTTACGCTCAGGTTTGCGGCCAATTTCAACACCCCGGTGTCATTGGGGGATAAGGCCCGCAAACTGCGAATCGGTGCGTAGCGGGCATAACCTGATCCAGAAAAGGGCGTGCTGATGGCGATCATCCGGTTCACTCGATAACCCTGCGTCGAGGCCGCCATGAGATGTTTGCCAATGAGCCCGCCTTTGCTGTGGGCTACGAGTACCACCTCGTGCAGGTTCGCTTCGGCCAGAAACTTCGCGACGGCAACAGACATCTGCGGTACAGTCCCGCGGTTGTAACCCAAGGCTGGAACCACATGCACCGAATGCCCCGCCTGATGTAAATACCGGGCCAGTGGAAGCATGAACTTCCAGCTTTCCCAGATGCCCGGAATCAGAACAATGTGCTCGGTGTGCGCATCAGTATTCGCCGCCGACTGCTGTGCAAACTTGGCGGGGAGTAGTGCCCGCAGCTGCCACGCACCGGCATAAAGGTAATCCAGCAACCACGCGAAAGCCTGCTCGCCGCGCTGCAGCATACTTGTCACTGGCTCCTCCTGCCGTGTTTAGGGGACTTTTTCTCAGATCAAAGTGCTGATGAGCACCTCTGGCATTTTTATTGTGGCACGCACAACGCCCGGGGCTGAGAGGCATGCCGGTATTCCCAGTGTGCGTTGAAATCGAGGTCCAAAGCACAGTGATCTTCGAAGAAAATCCAGGTGTTGGTGTGGGAGCGGTTAGTCGCTGGCCCGATTGTTGATATTCTTATAAGTCGAGTCCTGTGCGGTTTTTTGATACGCACCATACGACCTATCGAAAGAAGTGCCCGGCACGTGTTTAATTCACTTTCCGATCGCCTGACAGCTACCTTCAAGAACCTGCGTGGCAAGGGTCGCCTCTCCGAGGCAGACATTGACGGTACAGCCCGCGAGATTCGCCGCGCCCTGCTGGATGCCGACGTCGCAGTACCGGTGGTTCGCGCCTTCGTAGCCCAGGTGAAAGAACGCGCACTGGGCCTGGAAGTTTCCGAGTCGCTGAACCCGGGACAACAGGTAGTCAAGATCGTCAACGAGGAACTCGTTGGCATCCTCGGCGGGGAAACCCGCCGGCTGAACCTGGCTAAGAACCCTCCCACGGTGATCATGCTCGCAGGTCTGCAGGGTGCCGGTAAAACCACTCTTGCCGGTAAGCTCGCAAAGCACCTGAAGGCCGAAGGCCACACCCCTTTGCTGGTGGCCTGTGACCTGCAGCGCCCTAACGCGGTTAAGCAGCTGCAGATCAACGGTGAGCGCGCTGGCGTTCCGGTCTACGCACCGCATCCGGGCGTCTCCTCAGAATTTGATACCGCTACCGGTGACCCGGTATCCGTAGCCCGTGACGGTATCGCCGAGGCCAAAGCAAAGCTCCACGACATTGTCATCGTGGATACCGCCGGCCGACTCGGTGTAGACACCGAGATGATGAATCAGGCAGCGAACATCCGCGCCGCAATCAACCCGGATGAAGTCCTCTTCGTTATCGATGCAATGATCGGTCAGGACGCGGTGAACACCGCACTGGCCTTCCAAGAGGGCGTCAACTTCACCGGTGTAGTGCTCTCCAAGCTTGATGGTGACGCTCGTGGTGGCGCCGCTTTGTCGGTAGCCTCGATTACCGGCAAGCCGGTCATGTTCGCCTCCACCGGTGAGAACTTGGACGACTTCGAGATCTTCCACCCGGACCGTATGGCTTCACGCATCCTGGACATGGGCGACGTGATGACGCTCATCGAACAGGCCGAGAAGAACTGGGACAAGGGCGAAGCCGAGCGGATGGCGAAGAAGTTCGCTGACCAGGAAGACTTCACCCTGGACGACTTCCTCGCCCAGATGGCCCAGATCAAGAAGATGGGCTCGATGAAGAAGCTGCTGGGCATGATGCCCGGCTCGCAGATCTCCCGTCAGCAGCTGGAACAATTTGACGAACGCCAGATTGACCGCGTTGAGGCCATCGTCCGCTCGATGACCCAGCACGAGCGCGTAGCACCGAAGATCATCAACGGTTCGCGCCGTGCGCGTATCGCCAAGGGTTCCGGTGTCGCGGTCTCCGAGGTCAACCAGATGCTCGAACGCTTCACCGAAGCGCAGAAGATGATGAAGAAGATGGCTGCCGGCGGCGGCATGCCAGGTATGCCAGGCTCCGGCAAGGGCGCCGCGCGTAAGGCGAAAGCCAAGGGCAAAGGCAAGAAGCAGCCGCAGAAGTTCGGTAACCCGGCTAAGGCCGCTCAGGCCGAGCTCGAGGCGAAAAACAAGAAAGCTGCAGCACCTGCAGGGGCCGCCTTCGGCAAGGGCGCGCAGGAGGACTTTGATCCTTCGAGCTTGAACCTGCCAGCAGGTTTTGAGAAGTACCTGGGTAAGTAGTCACTAGCGAAAGGTCCTTAGGAAATCATTTGCGATTTCCTAAGGACCTTTTTGCGTTAACTCATCCTTGCGCTGGGCATAGCAATCTTGAGATCCTGGCCCTCCAAAGCTGGTACCGCCTACGTCGCACCTGCCTGAATGCCTTCGCCACCGGTGTAGTTTCCGGGTCTTGCATGGTAAGGCACTGTTAGTGTTGATACATGATCTTGCGCAAATACAGCGAAGTTGACGTCTTTTCACCCACTGCGTATCGCGGAAACCCGCTGGCCGTTGTCCACGGTGCCGAGGGGCTAAGCGACGCTGAAATGCAGCGCTTCGCAAAGTGGACAAATCTGGCTGAAACCACTTTTCTCTTAGACCCGACAACTCCGGACGCCGACTATCGGGTGCGGATTTTCACCGCTACCCATGAGCTGCCTTTCGCAGGACATCCGACACTGGGAACTGCCTTCGCGTGGCTAAACGCGTCAGGCGTACCCAAAACTGATGGCAAGATTGTTCAAGAATGCGGTGCTGGGCTCGTTGAAGTGCGAGTCGAAGGGCAACGCTTTGCTTTTGCGGCACCGCAACTGACCCGCTACGAACCCATTGACGAATCACTGATGGAGAAAATTGCCCACGCCCTAGGCGTAGCCCGGGAGGACATCATTGACACCTCGTGGCTTGTCAACGGCCCGGAATGGATTGGCGTCAGATTGTCCAGCGCGCAAGAAGTACTTGCATTAAATCCGGACCCAGCAGATCTGGGACTGCTCACGGTGGGAGTAGTCGGTCCGCATGGGCCCGGGCATGATGCGGACTTCGAGGTCCGTGCCTTTGTTGGCGGGGACCCTGTCTGGGAGGATCCGGTGACCGGAAGCCTGAACGCCGGGCTGGCGCGCTGGATGATCGATTCCCAGATCGCCGGGCAGCACTACATCGCCGCGCAAGGCACTGCTATCGGGTACGAGGGCCGGGTGCATATCGACAGTGAGGACGGAATCATCTGGGTTGGCGGGAACGTCATGGGCTGCGTTAATGGCGAAGTGCAGCTCTAGCTAGAACGGGAACTAGGTACGCAGATAAGCGCAGCGGTGTCTGGTGCCTGGAAGGTTCGGTCTGCTGTATTGCGCCAGTGGCCGAACTATGGAGAATTTTCCAGAGCTGGCCTATGGTAGACCTCAAGGGGTACTCTCCCCACTTTTGGAAGTGCAAAGCATTTCCGGCAAGGACGGCACATTATGTCGAACAAGTCACCACGCAAAAGCGACGCGAAGAAACCTGGCAAATCCATCAAGGAAAAGCGTGCCGAGAAGAAACTGAAGCATGCAGAGACCGTGAGTGATCCGGTTCGCAAGTCAGCTAAGTAAAAACTAAATACATTAGTCAACACCGGCATCGGTAGTTGGCATCGATCGAGCCCCTGTCCGTAGCGTGAGACGCCGGACGGGGGCTCGATCGGGTTTTGAGAGACGAATGTTGAGTGCTGCACCAAGCGGTCTCCTCCTTTAGGTCTATAAATTTCGGGCCATGGCCGCAGGTTAGTGAGCCCTGAGAGCGATTCCCCACCCGCCTGAAAATCATAGGATGAGAACAGCAGATAAATTCCCAGCGAAAGTGGACTATGAGCACCGAATCGTTTGACCTCGTCTCCCTTGGATTTGAGTTCCGCTCCCGCGACAGCGACGCTGCACAAAAGGTCTTCGACACGCTAAATTCCCGTGGCCTGATTGGCTACCTAAGAGCACCGCAGATAAGTGATCAACTGACCTATGTGCCCGTAGACGTTGCCACCGGCAAGCAAGGATCCGCACTCTTGGCAACCGAGGCCGGTGAATTAGCCACGCACGAGCTGTCTCTGGCGGAACTGGCCGAAGAGTTGCTGGAGGCCGCAGGTGCTCAGGCGCTGAGTCTTGATGGCGTCATAGTGGCCGGTACCGAGGTGGAAGTTACCGGTGACGATGATGCAGTGGAGGCAAACTCGGGCAATCAAGTAGTGGCCGGGACCCATCTGATGGCCAGCGAGTTGGTGATGTCCTCGCTGGGGCTGCCCGGAGTATGGAAGGTGCGGCAAACGGATGAAAGGATCCTAGCCGTCCGCGAAGGAGAGCCAGTTGAAATCAGACTGGGGCAGAAGCTCCTTCGCGCCATCGAGCTGCAGAGCTCCGAAGGCTACATTCACCTCAGCATCCATGCCACCGGAAAAACTTTCCAATTCCAGGACAGTAACGTCTTTGAATACTGGATGCCCACCGAGGACCGTCCCGTACCCATGGCCGCTACCGGCAGCGAGGTTGCCCAGCTCCAAGGCAAACTCGGCGCGCAACTGTACGCCGCGGATTCTGAAGAGCTTTTAGAGCTTGAAAAATTCTGGCCCGAGGCTGCCTCGGGTATCGTGCGCTTAGCCAAGCTACGCAGCCTGGACGGACTGCGACTCTTCTTGAAGGGGCTGGGGCTGCCAGAAGAAATGGTCGACTACATGTGCGGCGAACCGTTGGCGGAAGGATTCACCGAGTTGCCGCGCAGTCTGCCAGCCGGCCTGGACCTCGCGTTGGAAGAAGAAATGGCTCGAGCCAAGGGAGTAATGAAGCTGGTGTACCGCACCGGCTGGACTCCAGCCGCGCTGATTTCCTCATCTCTAGCGATCATCGGGGCGGGAGCCCTGCTGAATCGCTGGATGAAAACTTCGGGCACACCGGGTACCGGATGGCGCCGGACCATCATGTTCTTCTGGTATTCAGATGCAGGCTACTACCTGGCGCGCGGCGTACGCCAGGTACTTCAAGCGAAGCTGAATAAACGTTGAGCTGATCTAGAGAAATGGTTCCACCGGTGCGGCGCATAGGCGCGGCTCTGATAGAACCATTTTTAGCAGCGTGAGACGGGGTTACCCCTTTTTCGCACGTAACGAGGGGAAATCTGTATCTCTGAACTCGGTACCTGAGACTTGCCCTGAGCTGTGAAGCTCTTCCTCTGCCTTGCGTAGTTCTACGCGGCGGATCTTTCCGGAGATCGTCTTAGGCAGATCAGCAAACTCGAGTCGGCGAATGCGTTTGTAGGCTGCCAGATGCTCTCGACAATAGGTCAGAATACTCTCGGCTAGCTCAGCGGTTGGCTCATAACCATTGGCTGGAACGATGTAAGCCTTGGGAACGCTAAGGCGCAATTCATCGGGCGCCGGAACTACCGCGGCTTCACCGACCCCTGGATGCTCAATGAGCACTGATTCAAGTTCGAAGGGGCTGAGCTTATAGTCACTGGATTTGAACACATCATCGGCGCGACCCACATACGTCAGAACTCCGTGCTCATCACGTTCGGCGATATCGCCGGTGTGGTAAACATTGTCGCGGAAAACCTCCGCGGTCTTTTCTTCGTTTTCGAAATAGCCCTTCATTAAACCCAACGGACGCGGGGTGGTCACCAGACAGATTTCGCCGAGATCACCCTCCTGGCCGGAAGCCGGGTCTCGAAGAATGATGTCATAACCGGGCATAGGGCGTCCCATGGCCCCAATGGTGATGCGTTCGCCCGGAGGATTGGCAATCTGCACTGTGGTTTCGGTCTGGCCAAATCCGTCTCGTATGACTTGACCCCACGCTCGCTGGACCTGGTCAATGACTTCGGCGTTTAATGGTTCGCCGGCTGATACAAGTTTGGCTGGTGGAGACTCAAGAAGGGTGAGATCCGCCTGAATGAGTAATCGCCACACCGTTGGCGGAGCGCAGAAGCTCGTGACATGTTCCGTGGCCATCTGGCCCATCAGGGCGGCGGCATCAAAGCGTTCATAGTTGTAGATGAACACCGTGGCTTCGGCAATCCATGGGGTAAAGAGATTTGACCATGCGTGTTTGGCCCAGCCAGGGGAAGCCACGTTGAGGTGAACATCGCCTGGTTCTAAGCCAATCCAGAACATGGTGCTCAGGTGACCTACCGGGTAGGAAGTGTGCGTATGTTCTACGAGCTTCGCCTTAGAGGTGGTCCCGGAGGTGAAGTAACGTAGCAGCGTTTCATCTGCGCGAGTTGGTTCGCTGAGTGTGAACTCAGTGGGTGCGGTGAAGGAATCCGCATAATTCATATTCTCGCCGCTGGGAGTTCCTCCAATTTGAATGAGCTTGTAGTCCCCAGACACGGTCTCAAACTTTGGAATCTCAGCTTCGTTGGTAATCATCCACGAAACGTGTCCGCGGTCAATGCGGTCTTCAAGATCTGCTGAGGTCAGTTGCGTGGTGCAGGGAACGAGAATGGCTCCGAGTTTGATGCCGGCGAGCATGGTTTCCCATAGCTCTACCTGGTTGCCGAGCATGACTGCGATGGAATCGGAACGTTTGACGCCTTGGTCGCTAAGCCAGCGTGCCAGTTGTGTGGAGCGCTGTGAAAGTTCCAGCCAGGTCCGCCGGGTGGAGGTGCCATCTAGTTCGGTGATGATTAGTGCAGGGCTGTCTCCACGCTGAGGATCAAGGGCGACCTGATCAAACCAGTCATATCCGAAGTTAAAATGGGTGAATTGCGGCCACGAGAACTCTGCGCGGGCCTTCGAATAGTCTTGGCGCAATTCCAATAGCTGATTACGGACGGAGCGAAATTCTTCGGTGACGTTCATCTAAAACCTTTCAGTACCGATGATTCTAAAGTGGCCTGCATCACTGGCAAATATACTTTGATGTCCTACCTTTTGGAAAGAGACAAGCCGCGAAGGTCCTCCCGATAATAGATGCGTGACCCGCGAATTGGATTCGTGCCATGAGTGGCTTGCGTTCCACGCAAGACGGAAGCCACCCTCTTTAGCCAATGAGCTGGCAAGAGGGTGGCTGAAATCTTTGGGGACGGGCTTTAAGAACTTAGGCGGTTACGGGCAAGGCTTCCAGGTCTTTCCGCCCGGTGCGTAGCAGCGTGGTCCGGTGTAATTACGCGGAACTGGCTGGGTACGAGGCTTGGGTGCCTGCGTGCGCGGTTTGTGCACCTTTGGCGCCTGATAAGTCGGCACCTTTTGCCGTGGCTTGGAATGCTGTTCAATGCGGCGGCGCTCCGCAGCCTTTTGCTCTGCGGCCTCGCGCTGTTGCTTCAACTCTGCCTGGCGCTTAGCTTCGGCAGCTTCCTTCCTGGCTGCTTCCTTTTTCTTGCGCTCTTCATCTTTGCGCTTTTCTTCGGCCTTGATGAGCGCTTTTTTGGTGTCCAGGTGATCCTGTTCGATCTGGTTTGCGCGAAGAACGGAGCTGTCGAGCGCGCTCAAGTTCTTTTTATAGTGGGTTGTCAGCAGCGCGTATGTCACTGGATGCATGTCCGGGGTGATTTTGTTCAGCGCGCTTTTGACGCCGTGGCCAAGAGCTATTACCGTGGCTGCTTCGCCCGCGAGGCTTTCGGCATCCTTGACTGATTCTGCCGGCGCTTCGCTAAGTTCTTCAAAAGCCCGTGTAGCTTCTTCGAGTTGCGCCGGGATAGTGCACGCAGCACTGGGGTCGAATAATCCGGTGGACTTGGCCGCGGCTTCGTTCTGTGCCTGAAGTACCTCGTCGTAGAATCGCACATTTGGTTCGTACTTCACTGCGATTCCGAGCCCCGCAGCGGCGATATCGGCGTTGATTAAGCTCTTGTCTTTGTACACGCCAGCAAGGGTGCGTCCATATTTATCTGTGCGCTCAATGTCGTATTCCAAATCGACCTTGTCGCCGGGTGCGAGTAGTGATTTGAGATGGTCCGAGGCTTCTGGCCCCATGCACTCTACTGACTTATTTGGATCAACGGTTTACCGGGGTGTCGATGTTCAATAGGCGTACGCGCGTATCCTCACCCGCAATGCGGATGTCTACGGTATCGCCATCGACTACTTTCACTACTGTTCCCTTGGAGTCATTTCCGGGCAGGATGGAACAGTCTGTCGCCCCAAATGTCAGTGCCGCGATTAAACCCACGGCGAGCCAGGTTAGCTGCTTCGTGCTCATGGTGTTGATTCCTTCATAAGTGCGAGTGAGTGGAGTGATGAGTCTCTATGGCTAATTGAAAGCAGGAAAGCTTGAACTGTCAATTTGTCCACGTCGATGCGTCCAGAGGTGCTCTTCGCCTCATTGCTTGAAGCTTCAACTAAAAACGAGTAAGCTGGTATTCAAGAGCTAGAGATACACGTTGAAAGGTAAGGCACCATGGCACTCATCAAAGAAGACAAACTTTCCGCCGAACTGCAGATGAATGCGGTCCAGCTCAAAGTTGGCAATATGAAGGTCATGAGCGATTACTACCAAAAAGCGCTGGGCCTGGAACTCCAGGACGAAAATGCAGGCGGAACCCGCCTAGGCCGCGGAGCTCGAACGCTGGTCAACTTAACTCCATCACCGGGTTTGCAGCAGCCAGCTCGCGGCGAGGCTGGACTCTTCCACACCGCACTGCTCTTTGATACCAAGGCAGATCTGGCCGCCACCGTGCTATCTGCGGCACAGTTTGACCAGAGCCGCTTCGTTGGCAGCTCGGATCACCTGGTCTCCGAGGCCTTCTACTTCACCGACCCGGAAGGCAACGGCGTCGAGCTGTACTGGGACCGCCCACGCGAGAGCTGGAGCTGGTCCAATGGTGAAGTGGCCATGGATACCACATACCTTGACCCCAACGCTTTCCTCAACGAACACCTCAACGAACAGGCCATTGCCGGACAGCGCAATGCCGAGGCTGAAATCGGCCACGTCCACCTGCAGGTCGGAGACGTGGACACGGCGCGTTCCTTCTACGTGAACACCCTGGGCTTCGACGAGACCACCGCACTCGGAGACCAAGCATTATTCGTCTCCGCCGGCGGCTACCACCACCATATGGCGATGAATGTGTGGAACTCCCGCGGCGCCGGTCCACGCAAGAACACCTTAGGACTCGGCGAGGTGCTGATCAATGTTCCGAGTCCGGACGAGGTGGGCAAGCTCGCCGAACGCTTGAACTTTGCCAAGGTGGAAAACCATCACACCGGAGCGGAACTACGCTTCACGGATCCCTGGAACAACCAGCTGCGCGTCGCAGCCAGCTAAGTAAAGCGAAAGTGCCCCCTTGTATTGCAAGGGGGCACTTTGACGCGAAGTATCAGAAGGCTATGCTCCGGTGATTTTGCCAAGTTTCTGCGCCGCGCGCTGCACCAGTCCCTGGGGTTCGGCTATCTGCACCGCAGGCATCTGCGTGGCCGCATGCTCATGCTCATTGACGGTGTAGTTCCAGTACTCCTCGGTTTTGGTGATCGCCGAGGCATCTGGTTTATACGGTGGCTTGTGGTAAGACAGATGCGGGCGTTCCCACGCAATATTCTTACGGACCACCTTGGCCGGGCTGCCGACGGCAATGACGTTGTTGGAGATTTTCCGGTTGACCAAGCTGCCAAAACCGATCACCGAGCCGTCGCCGATCTTCGCGCCGGCCAGCAAGGTGGCCTGCGCGCCGATCCACACGTGGTTGCCCACGGTAATATCCTTGGCCGGGTTCACCCGCTTGCCGGACTTCACGTCGAAGATCGCGTGTCCGTCATCGGCGCGGATCTGGTTGCCGCTGGCAATCATCACATCATCACCTAGGCTGACCGTCACGCCCTCCACCGCACTGATCAAACACCTGCCGGTAGTGGTCACATCCTTACCAATGCGAACCGTGGCATCTTCACCCACGCGGATGTTGAAGTTGGAACCCTTCTTGCTGCTGGGCCCGATAATCAACGTGCCATTGTCACAATCGAAGACCAGATCCAACCGGCCGATATTCGCCTCGGGATCCACGAGCACCCGGTTGTTCTGGCCACGGAATTTGACCGTGATGTTTGTCGTGAATTCGGTGGCGGAGTTAATAGTGTTGCCGTGCTCGTCCTTGAAGTCGCGTAACGCGGTAAGTTCGATCATTGCATCGACTGTAGACCCCGAAGCTGGACTCTCACCGGATGCTTCCTTGGCATTTGAGAAGATCTGATGCGTTCTGCTTCCTCGATAACGAAGCGCTATGCGGATTCAAAAAGTTGCTGGCCCAGATATTGGCCCTCTTGAATCCCCGGGGGAACGGCATAGAGGCCCGAGCTGGTGTGACGCAGGTATTCATTCATCGCATCGCTGGCGCTCATTGCACGCTGAATCGGAACAAAGTGCGTGCGCGCGTCGTTCACAAACGCGATAAAAAACAATCCGGCATCCAACCGGCCCAAACCATCTGAACCGTCGGTGTAATTAAACCCGCGGCGCAGCATCCGCGCCCCGCCGTGCGCGCTGGGGTGCACCACCGCAACATGCGAATCCTTCGGAATAATCGGTCCACCCCGTCCGGGCATGGCGAAGTCCGGAGCGCTGAATTCGTCTCCGCCGGAAAGCGGAGCGCCGCTGCCCTTCAGTCTGCCCACCACGTTTTCCTGCTCGCCCAAGGTGGAGCGGTCCCAAGTTTCAATGTGCATCCGAATGCGCCGTGCCACCAGGTAGCTCCCGCCCACCATCCACGACTGGTCGGTGCTGTCCTTGGTGGCCCACACGTTTTGTTCAAGCGCTGCGGTATCTTCGGCGACGATATTATCGGTGCCGTCTTTAAAGCCGAACAAATTGCGCGGGGTGCTCTGCTGTGCGGTGGTCTTCGAGGTTCTCCCAAAACCAATTTGAGACCACCGCACATTCGCCTTGCCAAAGGCCAGGCGGGCCAGATTGCGGATCGCATGCACCGCCACCTGCGGGTCATCGGCGCAGGCCTGCACAATAATGTCGCCATCACTGCGCTGCGCCTCGATCATGTCCCCGCGAAAATGCGGCAGTTCGATCAGTGCTTCGGGCAATTTGCCGGCCAGCCCAAAGCGGGGTGTCTTTCCGTCCAGGAACAGCGAGCGGCCAAATCCCAGGGTGACGGTGAGTCTGGCGGCGGTAAGTCCCAGCGCTTCACCGGTGTCCGTGGGCGGGGCGTCATAGGAACCGGCCAGCGCACCGCCTTCACCGATTTCCTGTCCTTGGGTCATCGCCGAAATTGCCTGGGTCCACTCCTGGAGCAGTTCGATCAGCTCTTGGCGGTCCTCGGTTTGCACGTCAAAGGCGGCGATGTGCATGCGGTCCTGGGATTCGGTGATGATCCCCGCCTGATGCTCCCCATAAAAGGGAATCCGATCACTGGGCACCGGTTCGCTGAGCTGCCCGGCGTAGGCCACATGGCCCAGTGCGCCTAAGGCCAGTCCCGCGCCTCCCGCCCCGGCCGCGGTGAGCAGCAGCCTCCGGCTGAGGTTGACGCTGCCCTCTTCCTTGTCCTGGCGCATTTCTACTTCACCACGGCGGCGGTCAACTGGGACAGCGGTTCGGACAACGCATCCACCCCGGCGGCCAGATCCTTGATCTGCGTGGCGGTCAGCTGGTTGTAGTACTTAAACCCTTCGCCCACGCGGTGCTCATCAAGTTGTTCCTGCAGCGCGGTGAAATTCTTCTTCAGCTGTGCATCTAACTGGTCATCGGTGCCCGCCAATAATGGCTGCAGATCTTCATAGGCGATCTTCGCGCCTTCCAGGTTCGCTTGGAAGTCCCACAGGTCGGTGTGGGAGAACAGTTCTTCTTCGCCGGTCACCTTGCCGGTGGCTACCTCGTCGAGCAGTTCCTTCGCCCCATTGGACAGCTTGTCGGGGGTGAAGGTGAGCTTGGTGGTCCGCGATTGCAGTTCCTTGGTATCTTTGACCATCTGCGCCGCCAGCTTGCTGCGCTCGTCCTTGGTCAGCTTGGTGTAGCCGGCGGGGGACCAGAGGTCTTTTTCTGCCCGGTGCCAGCCGGTAAATGCCTCACCCTTTTCTAGGTCGGCTTCGCGGGCGTCGAGAATCGGGTCCAGGTCCCCGAAGGATTCTGCCACCGGTTCGATCCGCTCCCAGTGCATCCGGGTCGGGGCGTAGAGCTTCTTGGCAAGCTGCTCGTCTCCGGCGGCAAAGGCGTCGGCGAAGTCCTGGGTGCCGCGCATCAGCTGTTCGGACTGGTCCTTGACATATGCGCTGTATAGATCTGTCGCGTTCTTCTGCAAGGAGGCCCGATCCGCGGAGACGCTCTGGCCTCCGGCGGATTCGGTGACGGTGAACGGCGCGCGGATCCCGTCGCCGACCATGCCCGGCTTGCAGGAAGTGAAGTAGGAGCCGGCCGGTGCCATCACTACCAGGTCCCGGGAGACCCCGGGGCCGATGTTTTCCACCTCGCCGGCGATGCGCAGACCGTCTTGTGCGAGCAGGTAGAACTCGGTGACCGCGCTGCCCTCGTTTTTGACATTAAATTTCAGTGTGCCGCCCGGGACCTGGTTAGCGGACACCGTGCAGGCGTCGGCGGTGGACACCACGCTGATGGTGCCGTCGCCGGACGCGGCGCTGGTGGTGTTATCGGTGCAGCCGGTCAGCGTCATTGCTGCCAGGGAAATCAGGGCTGCCGGGGCAAGGAATTTATTCATCGTGAGGCCTTTGCTGTCGTAAAAAATGTGGGGGTTAGCCGCGCACTGCGGTTTTGGGGGCGAACACGGTGCGCAGGTAAAGGAACATCACCGGCACCACGTAGGCCACCCATACGCTCGCTTCGAGCCAGGTGGTGGCGGGGGAGAAGTTGAACACGCCCTTGAGCAGCGTGCCGAGCACCCCGCCCGGGGCGATCACACCGGAGATGTCAAAGGCCAGGTGGTGCAGTCCGGGCAGCAGGCCGGCCTCCTGCAGGTCGTGCACCCCGTAGGCCAGCACCCCGCCGGCGACGATCACCAGGATCGCCCCGGTGAAGGCAAAAAATTTGGACAGGCTGATCTTCAGCACCCCGCGGTGGAGCATAAATCCCAGTACGATCGCGGTGAGGATCCCCAGAAATGCGCCGAGCAGCGGTTGCCAGGTTTCCCCGGTGGCCCGCGCCGCGGCCCAGATGAACAGCGCCGTCTCCAGCCCTTCCCGGCCCACCGCAAACGCACCGACCAGCACCAGCCCGATCGCCGAGCCCTCGGCGACCTGATCCACCTGGGATTTCAGATCGGCATTAAGCGTCCTGGAGGCCTTCGCCATCCAGAAGATCATCCAGGTGACCAAGCCCACCGCGATAATCGACAGGCTGCCGCCGATCAGCTCCTGCGCTTCGAAGGTCAGGCCGCGTGGTCCGAAGGTCAGCAGCGCCCCGAAGCCCAGAGAGATCAGCACCGCAATGCTGATGCCCGCCCAGATGCGCCCCAGCAGATGGCTGCGCCCGCTCTTGGCCAGGTAGGCCACCAGCAGCACCACGATGAGCACCGCCTCCAGGCCTTCACGCAGGCCGATCAGGTAATTTCCGATCATTACTTTGCACTTTCACGCAGTTCGTTTTCCGCGCTGGCTGCTGCCAGGCATGCGGCGGTGCCGCCGGCTCAGAGCTCACTCTGTGTCCGGTCACACAAACAACCTCGCTAAGGTTAGCCTAAACTTGCTACCGGCAAAAAACTACCTAGTAAATCTGCGTTTTCTGCGACTTTCCGCGCCTTGTGGTTCATTACTGCATCGCCCCGTGCCCTAATGACCGCCGATCGTTTTTCCCCGTACGAGTAGTCCGCAGCGCTTTTCGCAGGCATTCGGGTATCGGCTACCGGTGCCTGGCAGCCTGGATGCTTGTTAGCCTGCACCCATGATGCTCTTCGACAAGCTAGGCGAAAGCGCCCGGCCGGCACCACCACGCAAGGCAGCGCTGCTCTTCGCGGCGCTCACCGCGGTGCTGCTTCTGGCCTCCGCGGCCCTGCAGCTCCGCGCGTCCGCCGCCCGCTGGATTGATTTCGGCTCAACCGTTGGCCCGCATGAGCTGTCGGTGGAAAGCGACCAGTACGATTACTACCTCCCGTACGGAGAATTCTTCCCGCTGGCCAACACCGGTTTCCCGCTGGGGATCGCGATGATACTCCAAGCCCTCGCCTTGCTCTGCCTGCTGGCCGCACTCGGTGCACTGCGCGAACGCACCTCGCGCGCGGTCTTATTCACCGCACTCCTGCTGGGAGTGCTCGCCGCGCTCGGCTTCGCCCTGCAGGGCCTTCACGCATTGCTCTCCGCGCTCGAACGCCAACCCAGCGCGCTGCTGGACTCGCAGCTTTTCAGCCTCGCGCTGCTCATCGGTTTTCTCGCCCTGTGTGCGCTGAGCATCCTGTGCTTTTTTTCGATCCCGCTGCTGGGTTTGGCCGCAGCCTTTCTGCTCGGCTCCACCCTGGTCGGATATTACCTCTCCAGCTACCTGCTCACCGCGCTGCTCACCGGCTACGTCTCGCACGACACCACCCCGGGCACCGAAACCACCGTGGCGCTGTCCACCGCCGCCGCATCGATCACCATGCTGGCCGCACTGATCAGCCTCGCCTGTCAACGCCGAAAATAACTTCGGCACTTATCCACAGCCTGCGCAGCTCCCGCACCACGCGCGCCGGGCTGCCAACATGCTGGGTCCATGAGTATTCGACAGCTCGTTACCGGCCTGGCCAGCCTGCGTGACTTTGCCACCGGCCCGATCCCGCACGGAGTAACCGCCCTGCTCCTTGAGGTGATGGGGCTCTGCCTGGAGGTACTCACCAAGCTGTCACTTCGTCTGCGTGAATCGGCCGACCCCCGCGCCGCCGCCGCCCACGCATCGCTGATCGAAAACATCTTCCGCTACACCGTGCGGGAACAAATCCGCAGCCTGACCCACCTGGAAGCCACCGCCGCCCATCTGCTGTGCGCCGAGGAACTGACCGCAATCCGCAGGCACCGCACCGACTTCTCCCGGCCCGCCGTCCAGGAGACCGGACGCACCGCCTATGCCAACGCCAGCACCTTCAGCGCGGCCTGGCTGGGCATCGACTTCTTTGAGGCGGATCGCCGGCTGAGCGACGCCCACCTGCTCATTGCCCGGCGCTTCATGGACGGCAGCGCGATCACCCCGCGCTTCACCCAGCTGGCCGCCTTGCACGCCGAAGACCAGAAGCTCGATCCACGCCGGGTCGCCCACGCCGCGCGTAGTCTGGACAAATTTGAACCGCCAGACACCAGTTTTGAAGGCGCCCCGCTGGACCCGGCAGCCAGCTATGAGGGCCAAAGCATGCAAGAGCGCGCGGTGACGCTGCTGCGCGAGGCAGACCGGGCCACCGGAGCCAAAAAGCTCAAAAACCTGCTGCGCGATTACCGCAAGGCGAACAAGGAATGTGTGCAGGCCGAATGCGGCCTCTTCTATCAAGGCAATACCAACGGCGTTGACAGCTTCCTGCTGCGCTCGCAAGGTCTGCAATCGGAGCAGCTGCATTCATTCGTCGGCCAGTCAGATAATCCGCGCACCGAAAGCGGGCAGGCCGCCCGCAAACCAGCACCACTGGCCCCCGCAGACCTTTTCACCAGCGCCGATCCCGTCCCGGACTGGGCTCAAGACCCCGCCCCTGAACCAACCGAACAGGCCGAACCCACTAAACAGGCCGAACCAAACCAGTCCCGTCAAGAATCTGCCCCGGCCTGCACGCCACCGGCCGAGCCACCCGCTGACCCGGCACCTGAAGCCAGCGAATTGGAAGTCTCCGTCGCTCAGCGCAGACTCAACGCCTTACTCGCCTCCCTGTCGGCCAGCAACACAGGTGCCAAAACCGTCACCCCGCAAGTCCTGGTCCACATGCAGGCAAGCAACCTGAGTGATTTGGCGTCCGCCACGGCGGTGACCGCTCACGGAGTACCCCTGGAACCGGCCGAACTGCGCCAGCTGTTGTGCGGAGCAAAAATCATCCCCATCGTCTTCGGCGGCAAAGGCCAGGTGCTTGACGTCGGCCGGGCCCAAAGACTCTTCCCGGAACCAATCAAAAAGGCAGCCTTCGCCAGAGACCGCGGATGCATCGTCCCCGGGTGCAACGCCCCGCATGAAATGCTTGAGTATCACCATTGCAATTGGTGGGAACGCGGCGGAAAAACCTGCATCGAAAATTGTGCGGTGCTTTGCCGACATCACCACGCGCTCATTCACCGCAGGCTATTGCGCATTCAAATGGTGGGATCAGTCCCGCACATCGTGCTGCCTGAATTCCTCGATCCGGACCAGATACCAAGGCGTAATAGCTACTTCTCCATCGCCGCTTGAATTTGGCCGCGGGCTCGGCGTGCCGTTGCGTCTATCTAGTAGCGCATCCCACAAAAAACGAGTTGGTATCGGTTGACTGCATCTGGCATGATTGGAAGGTACTCGATTTGTTGGGGACCCTCTCTCCGCGATAAATCCTGTCCTTTTTTAGAGTTGAACCAGTACGGCCTGCCCCACAGGCGCGAAACGTTCGACTCGCCCATGTTGAGAAACAGGAGACCACTAAAGTGGCCGTAAAGATTCGTCTGAAGCGCTTCGGTAAGATGCGCGCACCTTTCTACCGCGTTGTTGTTATGGACTCGCGCGCCAAGCGCGATGGCCGTGCCATCGAGGAGATCGGCAAGTACCAGCCAACGAACGATCCATCGATCATCGAGATCGATTCGGACCGTGCGCAGTACTGGCTCTCCGTTGGCGCACAGCCAACCGAGCAGGTTGCAGCACTGCTGAAGATCACCGGTGACTGGCAGAAGTTCAAGGGCATCGATGGCCAGGAAGGCACCTACAAGGTTGCCGAGCCTAAGCCAGCATTCGTTGCTCCTGATAAGGGTTCGGTGATCCTCCCAGAGGCAATCACCAAGAAGGCTGAGAAGCCAGCTGCTGAGGAATCGGCAGAAGCTGAAGCCACCGAGGCCGAGTAATCATGCTCGCCGATGCGCTTGACCATTTGGTGCGCGGGGTAGTCGAGGAACCGGAAGGTGTCAGGGTTTCCCTGAAAGCTAACCGCCGCGGCGACCTGCTCGAAGTGCGTGTTCATCCCGAGGACCTCGGTCGTGTGATCGGGCGTCAGGGACGTACCGCACGGGCACTGCGTACCGTGATGGCAGCGTTGGCCAAGGAGCCGATTCGTGTTGATGTTATCGACACTGATCGTAGCCGGTAGCCAAACATTTTTGAGGTCAGGCGCAAGCTGACTTCACCACGGAAGGAGTTTCCGCTCAATAGGGCGGAAACTCCTTCTCGTGTTTCATCATCAAAACCCGCCAAACTATGGCACCCCAGCGCGAGGCATCGTCCCGTGAATTCAAGGAGAATGATCACCAGATTATGCGATTGCAGGTAGCACGTATCGGCAAGCCCCACGGCATCCGTGGCGAAGTGACCGTTCAAGTCCTCACCGACGTCCCCGACGATCGTTTTGCCCCCGGAGAGGTCCTGCACGTCATCGACGGTCCGGTCAAAACCCTCACCGTCACCAAATCGCGCTGGAACAAAACCATCCTTCTGGTCGATTTCGCAGAAATCACAGACCGCAATATGGCCGAAACCTTCCGCCAGGCCCACCTTGAAATTGAGGTCACCGGCGAGGAAGAAAGCGCCTCGGACGAGTGGTACGAGCACGAGCTGCTGGACCTGAAGGTCATGCACGAGGGCAAGCAGGTCGGCGTGATCACCGCGCTGCGCACCAACCCCGCTCAAGACCTGCTGGTCTTCAAAGATCTGAACGGTGAAGAGGTCTACCTGCCCTTCGTCGACGAATTCGTCCCGGACGTTGATCCCGAGGCAGGCACCGTGACCATCACCCCTCCGGCCGGCCTGCTTGAACTGAACCAGGGCGAGGAAGAAAAGTAGGCATCATGCGCATCGACGTCGTCTCCATCTTCCCTGAGTACCTAGCACCACTTGACCTGTCGCTGATCGGCCGCGCCCGTGAAGAAGGCATCCTGAACCTGAACGTCACCAACCTGCGTGACTTCACCACGGACCGCCACCACAAGGTGGATGACACCCCCTATGGTGGCGGAGCCGGCATGGTGATGATGCCCGAGCCTTGGGGCCAAGCCCTGGACTCGGTGCGCGCCAGCGCCCCGGAAGCCGCCAAGCCGATCCTCATCGTGCCTTCTCCTGCCGGAGCAGTCTTCGACCAGCAGATGGCCTATGACTTCGCCGAAGAAGATCACCTGGTCTTCGCTTGCGGGCGCTACGAAGGAATCGACGAGCGGGTCATCGACTACGCGCGGGAGAACTTCACCGTCATCCCGGTCTCCATCGGAGATTATGTACTGAACGGGGGAGAAGTCGCGGTCATGGTGATGGTTGAGGCCATTGCCCGGCTCATCCCGGGAGTGATCGGCAACCCGGAATCCTTGGTCGAAGAATCCCACTCCGACGTGCTGCTGGAATATCCGGTATACACCAAGCCTGCCGCCTGGCGTGGCCGCGAGGTGCCCGAGGTCCTGCTCGGTGGAAACCACCAGCGCGTGGCCCGATTCCGCCGTGATGAGCAGCTCAGCCGCACCGCAACCCGCCGCCCGGACCTCATTGAACTGCTCGACGCAGCCACGCTGAACCGTAAAGACCGCGACGCCCTGTGGCATGCGGGCTTTGCCGTTGTCGACGGGGAAATTATCGCTAAATCGCAGCTGGACTGGACCAAAGAGTCCTAGATCACGCATTCGGCCATCGGGCTTACTCGCGTCGATGCTCCGAATATGGCAAAATTGTTTCTTGGTGTGTTTTTGTCCGATTCCTGCCACAGGGGGAAGCCGGGCCTAGGGAAACCGCCGCATCGGCAGCAACATAGGCTGCCGGTGGAAATACGTTTCGAAGAGATCACCGCTTGCGGTTGATGAGCTTCGCTACGAGGGTACGGNGACCTGTGGCATTGACCCTAGAGGATGCACCATGCATATTCTTGACTCAGTAAACGCAGCATCGCTGCGCTCCGACATTCCTGCTTTCGGCGCCGGCGACACCTTGAAGGTGCACGTCAACATCATCGAAGGTAAGAACTCGCGTGTCCAGGTTTTCCAGGGCTACGTCCTTGGCCGCCAGGGTGCTGGCATCGGTGAGACTTTCACCGTGCGTAAGGTTTCCTTCGGTGCCGGTGTTGAGCGTACCTTCCCAGTTCACTCCCCAATCATCGAGAAGATTGAGCTAGTGTCCAAGGGTGACGTACGCCGTGCCAAGCTGTACTACATGCGCGATCGCCACGGTAAGGCAGCACGCATCAAGGAGAAGCGCGACTTCGGTACCAAGAAGTAATTTCGTTCTTTCATGAACGAGGTTGCTAGCCCCGAGCGAGCAACGAGCAAGCGCCGGACCTGGTTTTGGGTCTGGCGCTTCGCCGTTTTCGCAGTTATCTGTGGCCTGATCGCCACCCTATTCATCCGCGCGCTCGCTGTGGATGTCTACCGGATTGAATCCGGCTCCATGGAACACACGCTGAGCCCCGGCCAAAGTGTGCTCGTGGACCGCCGCGCCTATCAGGACACCGACCCGCAGCGCGGAGACATCATTGTCTTCGACGGACGCGGCTCCTTCCTGCCCTACGCGCGTGCCTCTTTCGCTGATGACCTGCTTGGCGCGCTGCACCTGAGCGGCACCGCTAACACCTATATCAAGCGTGTGATCGCCATCGGTGGCGACAGCGTCGAATGCTGCGGTGCCGATGGCAAAATCCTGATTAACGGCCAGCCCATCGACGAGTCCTATATATACGAAGGAAATGCACCCAGCGAGCAGAAGTTCTCTGCGGTCGTTCCCGAAGGCCGCGTCTGGGTGATGGGTGATCATCGTGCACGTTCCGAGGATTCGCGCGCCTTACTCGGTGCCAGCGGTGGTGGAATGATCAATCTTGACCGAATCGGCGGCAAAGCCACGCAAATTATCTGGCCACTCGATCAGCGCTCTACTCTCGAGTAACAGTCGGCAACATCCCCATGACGGAAAAAACTTTTAAATTTTTTCTATCGGCATGGATTTATCTAAAACATCTGATGGTTGAAAATACAAGCTTATTCCGGCACTGGTTGAATTCATCGAAGATTCTCAGCTCGCACTAAGCTGACTAGTGATTAGTAACCGAACTGCAATCTTAAACTAAAGCGTCAATTCAAGCATTCTGCGCCGTGAAGCCTCTCGATGCTCGAATGACAAGGGCGTTTCCGTGGCTAGATTTCTCCCATTGGTGGACGCGGGTCCTTGAATCCGAGTATCAAAAGCCGATATTGTTTCAATTTGGTAACAACACACTGCTTTGAAGTGCGCCCGGAGACGGATGCGACCTTCAAACGATCGCACCACATAACTGGGAGAAGCTTTAATGCCAAAACCAAAGAACAAGACTGCGCAGCGCGGCATTGTCGCTGCTGCAGCCACCGCATTGGTGGTTGGCGGTAGCTTTATTGCTCCCGCAGTCGCAGCCGATAAGGCTGAATCCACTCCAGCACCTTCGCAGAGCCCGAGCGCTACGCCGTCGGCCACTGATGTCGCTGTAGACACCAAGGGACTTGACGAAGCCATCAAGCGCGACCTGAAGAAGTCGCCTGAGCAGTACTTGGAAGACTCGAAGGCAAACGACACCGTTGCTGAAGTCACCAAGAAACTTGAGGACAAGGGCATTAAGACCAAGTCCAGCGTCAAGGACGGCAAGGCCGAAGTTGAGGTTGGCTCCAAGGATGCCAAGAAGGCCGAGAAGATCGTTGCCGCTAGCATCGCTCCAAAGGCAGTTAGCCTGAAGATCAATGCTGAAGTTGGCAAGATTGCTAATGTGAAGGACGTCTACGACGAACTTCGCGACAATGTAGCCCCAGTCGAAATGACTCGCCTGACCGCGATCATGAACACCGGCGCAGGTAAGCCATTCGAAATCGTTGCTGGTGGCCCGGCAAAGACCGAGAAGAAGGCAACCCCGAAGGCAACTTCCACCAAGGCCGCCGAAGAGCTGCTCACCTTGGAGGAATTCGCCAAGGAAGCTAGCAACGTCAAGCTCGTGGAAGGCGCCAAGGCTAAGACTGCCGCACTGACTGACATCTACGGTGGCATGGGCTACGGCGCAGCGCGCACCGGCGACAACGTTGAAGGCCTTTGCTCCATTGGCTTTAATGCATGGAACCCTAAGGGTATCGACGCGGTTCTCACCGCTGGGCACTGCACTGAAGATGGTGCATTCAAGAACACCTTTGTCGTTGAACATGGTGCTCCAGGCGAGACCCAGGGGATCAGCAATGAGCTGGGTACCTTCGGTTTCAGCCAGTTCGGCGGACCAAACCACTACGGCGTGCCTATCACCCCGGACCTGACCCAGGAAGAACTGGACAAGGCAGAGCCAGGCACCGATATCGCCGTCATCGACAACATCAATACCAAGCTGACCCTGCACCCAGAGGTTGCACAGTGGCCGGCGGGTGCTGACGAGCGCTCCAAGACCATCAAGGTTAAGGGTGTTTCCAAGGCTGTTATTGGTGCAGATACCTGCTCGGTGGGTCGCACCACCGGCTGGAGCTGTTCAGAAATTCTCGGCGAAGGCATGTTCTTCGTTGGTGGCTACAACGACGACATTCGCGCCGTCTGGGGCTACACCGCGAAGAACCCGAACCAGAGCATCTTGGATCAGGGTGACTCCGGTGGAGCTGTGCTTCAGGGAAACAAGGCTGTGGGCATCAACTCCGCTAACTCCGGTGGCGAAGATGGCGTCGAAAACAACGCTGATGATTTGGCGTTCTACACCTCGCTGTCTGATGTTATGGCCAAGAACTACACCAAGGGTTACACGGTGAAGTTCTATGTTGAAACCCCTGCTCAGACTTCACCTGAGGTTGGCGCTGAGGTCAAGCCAGGCGCAACCATCACGGGTAAGGTAGCGGGCGCTTCTGCGGGCACCACCGTACGCGTCGTTGTTGATGGCAAGCTGTACAAGAGCGTGAAGGTCTCGGCTAACGGCACCTTTACCTTCCCAGCGCCTGACACCGAAGGCAAGGTCACTTTCGATATGACCGCTGCCAACGGATTCAACAAGTCGACCAAGGGTACCGGTTCGGTTATCGTTGCTGCTCCAGAGCCAACGCCAACGCCGACTGCTACTCCTACGGCAACGCCTACCGAGTCAGCTACTCCTACGGCAACGCCTACCGAGTCAGCTACTCCTACGGCAACGCCTACCGAGTCAGCTACTCCTACGGCAACGCCTACCGAGTCAGCTACCCCGACTGCAACTCCAACGGAGAAGCCAAGCGAGTCTGCAACTCCAACCGAGTCGGCTAAGCCAACCGTGAAGCCTACCGAGTCGGCTAAGCCAACCGTGAAGCCTACCGAGTCTGCAACTCCAACCGAGTCGGCTAAGCCAACCGAAACCGAATCCGACGAGCCAACCGAGGCTCCGAAGAACGATGACCAGACTCCATCCAAGTCGCCTGAGAAGAAGGACCCGCTGGCCGATACCGGTGCCAGCACTGTCCCACTGATCGCCGCTGGTGGAGCCCTGGCTCTTGTAGGCGCATTGTTCCTGCTGTTCCGCCGCGGAAACCGCCGCCACAGCTAAGGGATAATCCCTAAGCGGTTGTAGCTTCGGCAGCAACCCGAAAGTGCCCCGTTACCTGCCCGGTAGCGGGGCACTTTCACTTGGCACACATGTGCCTCACCGAAAACTTTGCAGATCCGTAGATATCATCTTCCTAGGTGATCGAACTGACCAAGAGGCGGTAGTACCCAATGATCAAGAAATCCCCACTGGCTCAACGCTCACTCGCGCTGGCTTCCACCGCTGTGGTTGCAGGGCTGATGCTCTCCGGCTGCGGCCAGGCAAGCACCAGCGGCGAAGGATCAGCCGAACCTACCAGCAGCGAGAATGTTGTGGATCAAAACGCCCTGCTAGAAACCAATGACTCACTCTCGGCCACCTTGGGCGGCTCCTATGTGCAGGGCTGGATCGAAGACGGCAAGTTGAACGTCTCCACCACCGACGAGAGCCAGATGAAGGTCATCGAAGACGCCGGAGCGCAGCCCCACCTGGTCAACTATTCGACAGACGATCTGCGTCAAGGCATCCAGGATGTCATGAAGTGGCAGGCCGGGCTCGAAGCCCCGTTGAACACCGCAATCCACGGTTACACGCTCAACCCGCAAAATGGCGGGCTGACCTTGCAGGTGGACACCAGCCACATGGATGATATCAAGAAACAACTCGATGCGGACAAGCCACTGGGGCAGATCCCAGTGGACTTCACCGAGAGCGGCGGCATCGCCACCCGCGCCAACTAATTTCGCACTACCCGAAGCCGGCCACACAGCATCATGTGGCCGGCTTTGGCATGCCTAGCGCCACCTGCGCCAAACCCGGCATCCACACACCTTTGCACCTGAGACCGAAGTCAGCGTCGGCCACGTAAGATGGAGGCAACGCAGGACACTGAAAGGTAACAAAGAAAACGTGAGCGCCGAATCCGCAGAAGTACCCCCAGCGCGGGGCCCGATTTACCGGCTTTGGCGGTTTGTCCGCGAAATACTGATCATCCTGGTCATCGCTATCGCGTTGTCGCTCTTGATCAAAACCTTCTTCTTCCGCGCCTACTACATCCCGTCCGGGTCGATGGAAAACACGCTGCAGATCAACGACCGCATCTTCGCGAACCTGATGACTCCTGGCCCCTTTGAGCTCGAACGCGGCGACGTGGTGGTCTTCCGCGACGACCACCAGTGGCTGCCGCCGCTGGAAACCACCCCCACGGGACTGGAAAACGCGCTGTCCTGGGTAGGCATCCTGCCCGCGGGTGACGAGCAGTACCTGGTTAAGCGCATCATCGGCATGCCGGGGGACAAGGTCGAATGCTGCTCGGCGGATGGAAAACTGACCATCAACGGCGAAGAAATCACCGAACCCTACATTTATGCCGGCGATTCACCGAGCGACATCCAGTTCGACGTGACCGTACCCGAAGGCAAAATCTGGGTGATGGGCGATCACCGCGGCGCCAGCGCGGACTCCCGCTTCCACGTGGACGTGCAAGGCGGATTTGTGGACCTCGACTCGGTGCAGGGCCGCGCCTCGCTGATTTCCTGGCCGCTGGACCGCTTCGGAACCGTCGACACCCACGAGGAAGTTTTCGCCAACGTTCCGGCGGCGCAGTAAGCGATGGCCACCAGCAAAGGACAGCCGACCACCCTCGATCACGAACGGGCCTTGGCAGCCGCACACGGCGCGCGCTACATCGGCGGCGTGGACGAGGTGGGCCGCGGCGCATTGGCCGGGCCGATTACCGTGGGCATCACCGTCATCGACATCGCAGCGGTTCCCGAATTCGGTGAACTGCGCGATTCAAAACTGCTCACCCCGGCACGCCGCCAAGAGCTGGTGCCGCAGGTCCGTGCCTGGGCCTCCGGCTACGGGGTAGGCCACGCCAGTGCGGCGGAGATCGATCAGCTCGGAGTCACCGCAGCCCTGCGGCTCGCCGGCACCCGCGCCGTCGCCCAGTGCACGATCGCCCCAGAGGTTGTATTGCTCGATGGCAGCTACGACTGGCTATCGGCGCCGGAGCAAGACCTCTTTGACCTGTTGGCCGATGACCGCGAACCGGCCGGACTGCACATCCCGGTGCGCACCCTGATCAAAGGCGACATGACCTGCCAGTCGATCGCCGGCGCCTCGATCCTGGCAAAAGTTGAACGTGACGGGCTGATGGCTCAGGCCGCCACCGAATACCCGGCCTTCGGCTGGGAGATCAACAAGGGCTACGCCACCGCAGCTCACCGGGCGGCCATTGAACAACTGGGCCCCTGCGACCTGCACCGCAAAAGTTGGAACTTGACTTCCAAACCCCAAAAGGCCGAAGGTAAAGCCTAGAGACGAAGGACGTACCATGGCAGCCGAAGACCTCGAAAACTACGAATCAGACCTCGAATTGCAGTTGTACCGCGAGTACAAGGCGGTCGTCGGGCTGTTTAATTACGTGGTGGAAACCGAACGCCGCTTTTACCTAGCCAATCAGGTGGACGTGAAAACGTTGACCGATTCGGGCGAGGTGTACTTCGAGCTGAACCTGACCGACGCGTGGGTCTGGGACATCTACCGCCAGGGCCGCTTCGTGAAAACCGTCAAGGTGCTCACCTTCAAGGACGTTAACGTCGAAGAGCTGAACCGCGACGAGCTGCAGATCCCCAAGGAGGGACTGGGCGGCTAATCTTTTCCACAGCTGGTACCGGGGACACTCCTCGTCGCCCAGACATCGTTGATGCTGAAGGTCTACACGGACTTTCAAGGATGCCTACGATGAATCAACAGCAATTACTTGGTGCACGCGGAGAACAAGCTGCCGCCGACTACCTCTGCGCCCACGGCTACCGAATCTTAGAACGCAACTGGCGCTGCAAAATCGGGGAACTGGATTTGATCGCCGCCGATGCGAACGACTTCGTGCTCGCCGTTGAGGTCAAAACGCGCAGCACCACCAACTTCGGCACCGGCTTTGAGGCGATCACCCCCACCAAATACCGCCGCCTGCAACGCCTGCTCCTGACGTGGGGCAAAGCCCGCGGCCGCTACGTCGGCCAGCTACGCATCGACGTCATCGAGGTTTACCCGCAGTCCGACGGTTTTCACTGCCAGCATCATGAGCAGGTGGCCTCATGAGCGTAGCCCGCACCGCTGCGGTGGCGCTGCACGGGGTGCAACCGGCACTCATCGACGTGGAAGCGGATCTGGGCAACGGAATCCCCGGCTTCCTGATCCTCGGCTTGCCCGACGCCTCGCTGAACGAAGCCCGCGAACGCATCAAAGCCGCAGCCCGCAATACCGGTCTGCCCCTGGCGAACCGGAAACTCACGGTGAATTTGTCCCCGGCGACGCTGCCGAAATTTGGCTCAGGTTTCGACCTGGCCATCGTCATCGCCGCGCTGGCCGCCGACGGAATGCTGACCATCCCCAGCGACACGATCTTCCTGGCCGAACTGGCCCTGGACGGCACACTGCGCCCGGTGGCAGGAGTATTACCCGCGGTGCGCTTCGCCGTACACAACGGCTATCGGCACGTCTTTGTCGCTGCCGCGAACGAGGCCGAAGCCAGGCTGGTTCCCGGGGTGCGCATCACCGGAGCCCAGCATCTGGGTCAGGTACTGGTGATGTGTGGGGCGCCGCCGGAAAGTATTCGCACCTACCTACGTCACCAACGTCCGGAAGCAGCGCAGCTACCCGAGGAATCCGAGATTTCACAAGATCTGAACTTGGTCAACGGGCAGTATGAAGCGAAACTCGCGTTGGAAATCGCCGCCGCCGGAGGACACCACCTCATTATGGTTGGCCCCGCAGGAGCGGGAAAAACCTTACTAGCCCGGTGCCTGCCCGGCATCCTGCCACCACTGGACGTTGCCGACTCCTTAGAAGCCACCGCGATCGATTCCATCACCCGCGGTGGACAGGGTGGGATTACCAAGTTGCAAAACACCGCCCCCTTTATTGCCCCGCACCATACCGCCTCCAGCGCGGCACTGCTCGGCGGTGGTAGCCGCAATATCAGACCTGGCGCCATCACCCGGGCCCACGCCGGAATTCTCTTCCTCGATGAGGCGACCGAATTTCGTGCAGGGGTGCTCGACGCACTGCGCCAACCGGTGGAAGAGGGGCATATCAATTTGGCCCGGGCCAGTGGCCATCAGCAGCTTCCGGCACGGTTTCAGCTGATCTTGGCCGCGAACCCGTGTCCCTGTGGACGCAATTTTGGCAGCGGGACCGGGTGCACCTGCACTCCCAACGCCAGACGGCGCTACTTCTCCAAACTTTCCGGGCCACTGCTTGACCGGATCGACCTGCAGGTGAAGATGAACGCGCTGACCGGCCAGCAATTGCTTGGCCGAGAGGCGGCCGAATCCAGCGCCACCGTGCGCACCCGGGTGCTTGCCGCCCGGCATTTGGCGGCTGTCCGTTTAGAACCCTGGGGATTGAACTGCAATGCCCGGCTGAGCGCAAAAATCTTGCGCCACGAATTGCACTACCCCATGGCCACTCAACGGGCCTTGGAATTGATCGGTGAAAGCCATGAGATCTCGGCCCGTGGTCTAGACCGTATGTTGCGCGTGGCCTGGACCGTCGCGGATCAGCAAGACCATGGTGCGCCCACGGTCGATGATCTGGACGCCGCCCTGCATTTTCGACAAAACCTCGACCCGAGATAGGAGCGGATCATGTCTAGCCCAGACACCGCACAGCTATTGTGCTTTGCAGAACTCAACACCCTGATTGAACCCAACGATTACGCTGCCAACGCCCTGCTGCAACTGATGAGCCCCAGCGAACTATTAGCTCTCATTCACCGCCAAGACCACGTGCCCGGATCACTGAACACCCAACTGAGCGAGATCCTCGGCGAGAGTTCCGGCTCTAATAAAGCGCTGAGCCTGCCGGTAGCGCTGACCCGCTGGCGCAAACGCCTCGGTTTCAGCAACCCGCACCTCGCGTTAGACACCATCGCCGCACTGGATGGCGGACTGCTCACCGCAGAAGATCCACGGTGGCCCTCTCAACTTGATGATCTGGGGCTGGGCAAACCCTTGTGCCTGTGGTGGCGCACAGCGCGTCCAGAATTACTGGGCGAACTACAGCTTGCACGCTGCATCTCCATCGTCGGTTCACGCGACTCCAGCGACTACGGTCACCAGGTCACGTTCGAATTGGCGCGGAAACTGACACTGCGCGGGTTTTCGATAGTATCCGGAGGTGCATACGGCATCGACGCGAGCGCCCACCGTGCAGCCCTCTCCGTCGCAGATCCAGACCTGCCTAGTTACCCAACAATTACAATCCTGGCCGGGGGAGCGGACAAACCCTATCCGGCCGGCAACGAGTCATTATTACGTCAGATCGTCCACTCGGGGCTTTTGCTCTCCGAAGTTCCACCGGGCACCGCGCCGACTAGGTTCAGGTTCCTGAACCGCAACCGGCTCATCGCGGCTTTGAGCAGACTCACCGTCGTCACCGAAGCCCGTCATCGCTCGGGGGCGCTGAACACTGCGAACCATGCCGTAGAGCTCGGCCGAGAAGTAGCTGCGGTGCCCGGCAGCATTTTTTCGCCCAACTCGGCTGGCACCCACAGGCTGCTCGCCGCAGGAACTGCCGCGCTGGTGACTAGTACCAGCGACGTGCTCGAGCTGCTCGGTGTGCCGGCCGAACCAGTTGGAGATCAGGTTCAAGTAGTTGATAGTCAGGAACGTCCGTTGGATTCGGTGACCAAAACTCAGTCAATGATTTATGACGTGATGAATTTTGTGCAAGGCCACGTGCCCGATGAAATTTCTGCGTTGAGCGGGATCCCGATCTTAGAAACCCTGCGTGCATTGAGCGTGCTTCAACGCTTAGGCGTTGCGGAGTCCAACGGGACACAGTTCAGGCTGGTGAGCCGTCGAAGTTTATCGGTGAAAAACGCGGTAAATTGAAAGGGATGAAGCCCGACCCAGCCACCGAAGTGCCACAAGTCCCGTTAGCTATCAGCGAGCCGATCGCCGACTACCTGGACTATCTGCGGCTCGAGCGTGCACGCAGCGAAAACACCTTGCGTGCCTATGGTGTGGATCTGCGGCTGATGGCCGAATTTTTGGCGGGACAAGCGCACGTTCAACGTCTGTCGGATGTCACCGTCCAGATGTTGCGTGACTGGTTGGCACTTCTGCACGAAGCGCAGATTTCACGCACCACCATCGCCCGCCGGATCTCCTCGGTCAAAAACTTCTTTGCGTGGGCGCTCAAACACAAGGTGGTAGCCAAGGATCCTGCGTTGCGTTTGGTGGCACCGAAAAAAGAACAGCGGTTGCCCCACGTATTGCAGGCCGGCCAGATTGATCGTTTGCTCAGCGAACCGGCATCAGATTCTCACAAGGCTGACCCTGCGGGCGGCGAACCAGCCGCGGCGCTGAGCAAAGCGGAAATTGTGGCGGAGCAAAAACGCATTGCTTTGGCATCCCGGGATCGGGTCATTGCGGAACTGCTTTACGCATCGGGGTTGCGCATCAGCGAGCTTGTCTCGCTCGATATTGCTGACATTGATTTTGAACGACGAACCGTGCGCGTAGTGGGTAAGGGAAACAAGGAACGTGTGGTCCCATTTGGCAAACCGGCCGAACGAGTGATCAATCATTGGCTACGCAATCACCGCAAAGTTCTGGCGCTTGAGGAAACCGGTGGCGCATTGCTGGTGGGTGCTCGTGGCGGGCGGCTGAATGTCAGGCAGGCGCGTGAAGTCATCGCTCAAGCCCTGAAATCGCTGGGGGATACCTCGGCTAGTGGGCCACATGCTTTACGCCATACCGTGGCCACTCATTTGCTCGATGGAGGCGCGGATCTCCGCGCGGTACAAGAGTTCTTAGGGCACTCCTCGTTGGCTACCACTCAGCTCTACACTCACGTCTCGGTGGACAGGTTACGTCAAAGTTACCGCCAGGCCCATCCGCGGGCCTGAGCGTTTGGTTGAAATCTATAGGTATTGGCTCGACGGCTGGCGAAAGTCTCGTTCTTCGGGCAAAATGGTACTTGTCGGTAAGTACTGCACTTCGGCGAGGTTGACGTAGGGGAAGACGATCAACACCGTAACGGAGGATGGCATGTCTGCATCGATGACGCGAGGCGTGATTTATATTCACTCGGCCTCTGCCGCGTTGTGCCCACATCTGGAGTGGGCCATTCAGGAGGTGCTCGGCCAACCAGTCAAGATGGACTGGAGTGACCAGCACGTGGCTCCTGGACTTCGGCGTGCCGAAATTACCTGGACTGGTGTGCAAGGTACCGGTGCCAGCCTGGCCACCGCAATGCGCGGATGGCAGCATCTACGTTTTGAAGTCACCGAAGACCCAAGTCAAGGCTGCGATGGAAGCCGCTGGTCGTTCACCCCGGATCTGGGCATTTTCCATGCGACCATGGATGTCGCCGGCAACATTATGGTCAGCGAAGAACGCATCCGCTGGGCCTATGAAAAGGGCGACGGCAATGCCTCGGTCTTTTTCCAAGAAATGTCTATTGCCCTCGGCGAAGCCTGGGATGAAGAACTTGAACCATTCCGCCATGCAGGTGACGATGCACCTGTTCGATGGCTCAACCAGGTGGTATAACAACTGGTTCATAAGTCTGGGGAGACCGAATAAGTCTTCCCGAGTAAATCCCCGGTGGTGCGGGGTGTTACCGCAGAAAAACGGGATCCCGAAGAAGTTTCGGGATCCCGTTTGTGTACGCTGAGACTCTTAGCGAACGACGTCGTAGACGTTCTTTTGAATACCGTTGGAGTACACGGCAGAATCCACCAGTTGCAGCTTCTGCGTAGCCAACGAGGCCTCGCTGAAAAGCCGCTTGCCCGATCCCAGCAGCACCGGGAACACCAGCAGGTGATACCTGTCGATGAGCTGATGCTCCTGCAAGGAATGCACCAGGGTTGCCGAGCCGTGCACAATCAACGGGCCGCCCTCGCCGGCCCGCAGCCTCGCCACTTCGGCGGCCGAACGCAGGATCTGGGTTTCACCCCACCCATCGACCAGCTGGTTCTCATGCAATGACGTGCTCACCACATATTTGGGCATGGCATTGTATTGCGGGAACTGCTCATCCATCGATGGCCACACCGTGCCGAAAGATTGATAGCTGACTCGGCCCAGCACCATCGCTTCGGCCTCATCTTGTTCGCTGCCCTTGAGCTCGTAGGCGGCCGGATCAAATTCCACACTGGACATGGTCCAGCCGGCGTTGTGATAACCGGGTTCACCTCCCGGGGCCTCCATCACTCCGTCGAGCGAGGTGAACGCGGTGACAATCAGTTGGCGCATGGCAGTATCTTCCTTCTTCCGCGGTGGCTTCAGCCGGTGCACATAGGTTTTGCTACTAGTGATCGTAGCCTAAGAACTTAAAGCAATGACGGGGTGCCTGCTGCGTTGCAGCAGGCACCCCGTCATCACCGGTTCAAGCAAAAACTAGACGCTGCGGATAGCAACCACTGCGTTGTGTCCACCAAAACCGAAGGAGTTGTTCAGTGCCACGATGCTTCCCTCAGCAGGAAGCTTCGCAGGCTCGCCGGTGACAACCTTCAATGGAATCTCCGGATCCTGATTATCCAGGTTGATGGTTACCGGAGCCAGGCGGTGGTAAATCGCCAAGGTGGTCAGCACGGACTCCACTGCGCCCGAAGCGCCGAGCAAGTGACCCATCTGCGACTTGGTCGCCGAAACCCACACGTTATCCAGGTGATCGCCCAGGGCTGCCTTCAACGCGGTGTATTCAGGCTTGTCGCCCACCGGGGTGGAGGTTGCGTGCGCGTTGACGTGGACCACGTCTTCTGGCTGAATCAGGCCGTCAAACATCGCTGCCTTCAGGGCGCGGGTCGCACCCAAACCCTGTGGGTCCGGTGCGGTGATGTGGTACGCGTCTGCGGTCACCGAGGTGCCTGCAAGTTCGGCGTAGATCCGTGCGCCACGGGCCAGTGCGTGCTCTTCGGCTTCCAGCACCAGTGCGCCGGCGCCCTCACCCATCACAAAGCCATTACGGTCGATGTCATAGGGGCGTGAAGCGCCCTGCGGGTTGTCGTTGCTGCGCGAGAGCGCCTGCATCGAGGAGAATGCAGCGATCGGCATCGGGTGAATGGCTGCTTCCGCGCCACCGACCACTACTACGTCTGCCTTGCCGGCACGGATCAGTTCCATACCTACATGCATCGCTTCGGTGCCCGAGGCACAGGCAGAAACCGGGGTGTGAGCGCCGGCGGCGGCACCCAGATCCAAGGAGACCGCGGCGGCTGGGCCGTTTGGCATCAGCATCGGAACGGTCATTGGCAAGACACGGCGTGGACCTTTTTCACGCAGGGTGTCCCACGCGTCGAGCAAAGTCCAGACGCCGCCGATGCCGGTGGCGAAGGCGACTGCAAGCTTATTGCGGTCGATCTCTTCGATTCCGGAGTCCTTCCACGCTTCGCGCGCGGCAACCACGGCGAACTGCGTGGATGGATCCATCCGCTTGGCTTCCACACGGGAGAGCACCTCGGTGGCTGGGACCGAGGCGCGCGCTGCGAAAGTGACGGGCAGCTGGTATTCCTCCACCCAGGAATCGGTCAAGGTGGCGGCGCCGGAGACACCCTTAAGGGCGTTCTCCCAGAGGGTGGGGACGTCCCCACCGATAGGGGTTGTGGCTCCGAGACCGGTGATCACTACTTTGCGCGCCATCATCAAACTCTCTACTGGGCGGTAAAAAAAATTGTGGGGGGCCGGCTTGACGTACCGGCCCGTGCGTGTGGCTTGCCCACACGACGGTGTGCCGCACCAAGGGCGCGGCGAAACTGCTTAGGCCTGTGCTGCGGCGATGAAGTTTACTGCGTCGCCCACGGTCTTCAGGTTCTTGACCTCTTCGTCCGGGATCTTCACCTCGAACTTGTCTTCTGCCTCAACGACGATGGTCATCATCGAGATCGAGTCGATGTCCAGGTCTTCGGTGAAGGACTTGTCCATCTGCACGTCTGCAACGTCCAGGCCGGTCTCGGCGTTAACGATTTCGGCGAGGCCCGCCAGGATTTCTTCGGTGCTAGCCATGGAATGGCTCCTTTTCTGATTGTGCCGGAGGATTCCAGCCATTGTGTGTGGCGCGCACCCGGTGTCGGGCGGTGCCGGTCTGAGTAAAATTTTACGCGCTGTTGGGCGCAGGCTTTCGCCTTCGGTTTAAAGCTTAGGGCAGGAGGACTATTTGAGCGCCGAAGACAAGCCCGGCGCCAAAACCAATCTGCAAGGCAAATTTGCCCGAAAGCTCCGGATGCGCCCGGCGCATGCGGTCCATCGCCATCGGAATGGAGGCCGCAGAGGTGTTCCCGTTTTCTGCAATATCCCGGGCGACGAGCACCGTTTCGGGTAGTTTCAGCTGCTTGGCGAGCTCATCAATGATGCGCATATTCGCCTGGTGCGGGATGAATGCGGCCAAATCGCCAGCCTGCAGTCCGGCCTCGGCTAATGCCTGGCGGGCCATCTTCGCCATTTCCCAGACCGCCCAGCGGAACACTGTCTGGCCGTCCTGGCGCAGCGTCGGCCACGGGTTAGCCAGCTCTTCGAGCGGTTCGTCAACGGCCGATTCAAGCAGCTCATTGGCGCCGGGCAGCGAATCGCGCAAGTCAACTTGTGAGTGGGTCATGCTGATCGCGTTCCACTTGGAGCCGTCGGAACCCCACACCGACGGGGAAATCCCCGGAACCGGTGAAGCGCCGACGATGACCGCCCCGGCGCCATCGCCAAGCAGGAAGGAAATGGTGCGCTCGGAATTGTCGATGTAATCCGAGAGTTTCTCCACGCCCACCACCAGCACGTGCTGAGCTAGCCCGGAACGTACCAACGCGTCCGCCTGGGCGATCGCATAGCAGTACCCGGCGCACGCCGCGGAAATGTCATAGGCCGGAGCCGGAGTGGCGCCGAGCCGGTCAGCAAGAGCCGCGGCCGCCGACGGGGTGGCATGCGGGAAGGTCACCGTGGCCACGATGACCGTATCGAGCTGCGCGGCGCTGATTCCGGCGTCCTCAAGGGCCGCTTGCGCCGCGCTTTGAGCCATATCCAGCACCGAGGTGTTCGCATCGGCGCGGTGCCGGGTGATGATGCCGGTGCGCTGGCGGATCCACTCATCGGAGGAGTCGATCCACTGGCAGACATCGTCATTAGTCACCACCACATCGGGGACGAAGGACCCGGTGCCCAGAATCGCGCTATACGCGTTCGGGGTGGGGGTAAGTAGCTGCGCGGTCATGATGGTTCCTAGGCCCCGGTGTGCTCGGCGATGAATTCGCGGGCGGCATCCAACTCTGCCGGGCTCTTCAGCGCGAGGGTTTTGACGCCCTTCAGTCCGCGGCGGGCCAGACCCACCAGGGTGCCGGCCGGAGCAAGTTCGAGCACTCCGGTGACGCCTTGAGCACCCAGGGTTTCCATGCACAGGTCCCAACGCACCGGGCGGGAGACCTGAGCGACCAGCGAGGCGAGGTTCGCCTCTCCGTCGGTCACCGGCGCGCCGTCGAAGTTGGAGAGCAAGGTTAGCTGCGGGTTGTGCGGGGACAGGCTGGCGGAAAGCTCTTCAAGAACGCCTACGGCCGGCTGCATGTGGCTGGTGTGGAAGGCGCCTGCAACCTTCAACGGGATCACGCGGGCCTTCGCTGGCGGGTTGGCCACCAGAGCTTCAAGCTGTTCCAGGGTACCGGCCGCGACCGTCTGTCCGCCGCCGTTGGCGTTGGCTGGGGTCAAGCCGAGCTCGCTGAGCTTGGCCAGGACCTCATCGGGGTCTCCACCAAGTACCGCGGCCATGCCGGTGGGGGTGGTGGCTGCTGCCTGAGCCATGGCGTTGGCGCGTGTGCGCACAAAAGTCAGTGCGTCGGTTTCGCTCAGTGCGCCGGCTAAGGCGGAGGCGGTAATTTCGCCCACCGAGTGTCCGGCAAGGATCGCGCCGGCAGGTAAGGATTCGCCGAAGAGTGCACGGGCGGTGACCAGTCCGGCGGCGACGATCAAGGGCTGCGCGACGGCGGTGTCCTTGATGGTCTCCTCGTCGGAGGTGGTTCCGTGGGCGAGAAGATCGCGCCCGGTGATGTCGCCCAGCGCAGTTAAATGGTCGCGAACGCCATCAACTTCGAGCCAGTCGGTGAGAAAACCTGGGGTCTGGGAGCCCTGTCCGGGGCAAACGATTGCTAACACTCTTACAGCTTTCCAAATAGTTGTGGCTTCACGCGCGGTATTTCGGTACCAAGCTCGAGGTGGCTCTTTGTAGGAACTCTACAAAAGCTTAGCGTAAGGCCACGATAAAAACCCATGTAAAGCGCCTGTGTTGCGTTCCGGGGACTGTGTGTTCCCCATAAAATTACCTGGTTCAGCCCGCTTCGTTCAGCCGGCCGAGCACCAGTGCGCTATGCAGCACAAATGCGTCACGCGCCACCAAAGGATCCCAGCCGGTCACCTCGGAAACCCGCTTGAGCCGGTAGCGCACGGTATTGGCGTGCACAAAGAGCTCGCGCGCGGTGCCTTCCAGCGAATGGCCGAGTGCAAGATAACTGGACAGCGTCTGCAGCAGCCCGTTGCCGGCGTGCACCAGCGGCTGGTAAACGCGTTCAATCAGCGCGGTGCGGGCCAGCGGGTCCCCGTTAAAGACCCGCTCGGGCCACAGGTCATCGGCGTCGACCGGCACCGGCGCCTGCTCCCAGGCGCGCGCCGCGCCGTAGCCTGCCACCGCGGCGCTCGCGGCGGTATGCATCTGGCTGACCGTGGCCGCCAGCGGGGAATAGACGATCGGCCCGGGGCCGAAGAACCGGGCAAAACGGGTCAGGTCCGCTTCCTCAAATTTGGTGTCCGAAAGCATCAGGATCGCCCGGTCTCCAAGCACCCCCACCAGCGAGTCGCTGGCGTAGCGTTGCGCCACCCGGCGCAGCGCCGCGACGAAGGTCACCGAGCTGGAGGACGGGGTCGCGCCGACCATAATGCGGATGTTCTTCTGCGACTTCCAGCCGATCGCCGCGATCCGCGAGGACAGCGAGTCCTGGGATTCCCCGTGCAGCACCGCATCCACCACGTGCGCTTCTAAGCGTGAGTCCCAGGCGCCCCGGGTCTCGGCGGCTCGGGCGTAGACGTCGGCGGCGGCGAAGGCCACCTCGCGGGAGTAGCGCAGGACCGCCTCGCGCAGTTGCGCCTGTTCGTTTTCGGCGGCGATATCCGGCACCTGTGATTCGACAACCTCCACGATGGTGCGCAGCAGCGCCAGGGCCTTTTGCAGCGAGATGGAGCGGGTCAGCTCGCTCGGGGCGGCGCCGAAGACGTCGTTCATCACCCAGGCCGGAGTGGATTCGGGTTCCTCGTACCAGGTGACAAAGGTGGAGATGCCCTTTTGCGCCACGAGCCCCAAGGCCGCGCGTTCGGCGGGCTCCAAGGAGCGGTACCAGGGCAGGGACTGGTCCAGGTATTTCAGCGCCGTGGTGGACAGCACGCCCAGGTGGCTTTTGAGCCGGCGAATAGTTTCTGCGGTGGGCTTGGGCACTCGCACAGCGCGCGAGCGCACACCCGATGCGGGCTCGACCTGAGGACTCATGGTTTCAAGCATACGCAAAAAATGTGCCTACGCGCCGGTAGTTAAACGCCGGCGGGCGCCAAACCACCTGGGATCAGGTGGCTTGGCGCCCG
>Ga0065705_10104162_pt1 | contig 88419 bp, 97 predicted proteins | sample SwibulcommuniRL2_FD_59092 | JGI IMG/M metagenome (GOLD analysis project Ga0065705, IMG submission 59092) | Bulk soil microbial communities from switchgrass field near Rose Lake, East Lansing, Michigan, USA - RL2 Bulk Soil v2 (version 2) | ecosystem: Environmental > Terrestrial > Soil >...
TTGGACAGCACGAGCACGGATCCGAATGCGCCGGAATACGAGAGCATCCGGGAGTTGCTGCGGGTGGTGGATGAATACATCCCTGAACCCAAACGCGACACGGACAAGCCGTTCATGATGGCAGTAGAAGATGTCTTCTCGATCAAGGGACGCGGCACAGTGGTTACGGGCCGTGTGGATCGGGGTAAAGCCAAGAAAGGCGATCCGGTCTCGATCGTTGGCTTGCGAGAGACGCGGGATTCGGTTATTACCGGAACAGAAATGTTCCATAAGGAATTGGATGAAGTAGTAGCAGGTGACAATGCTGGCATTTTACTGCGCGGCATCGAGCGCGAAGATGTAGAGCGCGGGCAGGTATTGGCTAAGCCTGGCAGTGTGACCCCGCACAAGAAGTTCCTGGCGCAGGTGTACGTGTTGAAGAAGGAAGAGGGTGGGCGGCACAAGGCATTCTTCAGTGGCTATCGACCGCAGTTTTACATCCGCACCATGGATGTGACTGGCAATATTACCTTGCCTGAGGGCGTGGAGATGGTCATGCCGGGCGATGATGTCAACCTAACGGTTGAACTCATTGTCCCTGTTGCTCTCGAGCAGGGTTCGAAGTTCGCCATCCGTGAAGGCGGTCTTACCGTCGGCGCGGGAGTTGTGACCAAAATTATTGAATGAGAGAAAGTTGGTAGGTTAGAATGGCATCGAAGAAGAAAGATGTTCGTCCGGTGATTACGCTTCAGTGTAATGAATGCAAAGAGCGAAATTATACGACTGAGAAAAATCGCCGAAACGATCCGAATCGTCTTGAGTTTAGCAAGTTTTGTCCGCGTTGCAGAAAACATACAACGCATCGCGAAACGAAATAGGTAGTTTAAAAGAGTAGAAGTGCGAAACACTTCTACTCCTGTAGGCCAGTAGCTCAATTGGTAGAGCACTCGTCTCCAAAACGAGCGGTTGTGGGTTCAAGTCCTGCCTGGCCTGTAAATCGGCAACGCCGCTGAATGTAGGGCGGCGTTTTAGCCGTAAGAAATACGAAGGAGTCAATCTTGGCTGAGAAAGATAGAGGCAAAAAGCCTAACGCGATCCAGTTGTTCTTCCGTGAGACCTCTGGTGAACTCCGCAAAGTATCCTGGCCGACCTGGCCTGAGGCGCGTCAGTTAACTCTGTTGGTGCTGGCAGTGATGGTTGTTATGGGTGCCATCCTCGGCATTACGGATGCTGGCGCTCGAGCCCTGTTGAATTTGTTACTGGGTTTTTCGTAAAAGGAATTTGAGGTTCTCATGTCTGTGCAGGAACCGCAAGATCAATTTGAACGTGAATCAGTGGAGGATGAAATCGAGGAATTAAAAGATTCCGCAGATGAATCTCCATCGATCGATTCTGATTCAGAACCCTCAAAGGATTCCGAATCTGTTGACGTTCCTGCTGATGAATCAACTTTATCTTCATCTAATGATTCGGTAGACGAATCGGACGAGATAGAAATCCCGGCTGTTGAAAGCATGCCTCTGTCTTTGTCGGATGAGCTGCCCTCTCCGGAACCAACAGAGGGTCCCGCATGGTATGTGATCCATTGTTATTCAGGTTATGAGAATAAAGTACGTCACAACCTGGAACAACGCATTGAGACCATGGGCATGAAAGACAAGATCTTTGATGTTGTCATCCCTACACAGGAAGAAATTGAAGTCAAGGATGGCAAGCGCCGTACCGTGGAACGACACATTTTTCCAGGGTACGTGCTGGTGAACATGGCGCTGACGGAAGAGTCCTGGTATGTAGTGCGCAATACGCCGGGTGTGACCGGTTTCGTGGGGATGGGAAATAATCCCACTCCATTGCGTCCAGAGGAAGTTGCGCAGATCGTCAAGCGCATGGAAGCTGAAGCACCCACCGTTAAGGTTACCTTCAAGGTTGGTGAGCGTGTCCGAATTGTTGATGGGCCCTTCAATGATTTCCGTGGTGTTGTTTCTGAGATCGATATGGAACGTACGAAGGTGCGTGTGATGGTTTCTTTCTTCGGGCGTGAAACGCCTGTTGAATTGGATTTCTTACAAGTAGAGAAAGCATAAATTAAACGGTAACAGGTTGCGGCTTGGAAAGAAGCGAATTCCAAAATCCATAACTTGATACAGTGGGAGGGCGTCCCCTAAATCGCCCGCTAAAACCACAAAGGAGTAAAAATGGCAAAGAAGTTTAAGGCAATCGTTCGTCTCCAGCTTGAAGCTGGAAAAGCCAACCCGGCACCCCCGGTCGGTCCTGCGTTGGCGGGGCATGGTATCAATATCATGGCCTTTTGCAAGGAGTACAACGCCCGTACCTCGAATCGTCCAGGCGAAGTTCTTCCTGCAGAAATCACTGTCTATACCGATGGTTCGTTTACATTCGTCTTGAAGACTTCTCCGGCAGCTGTGCTGTTGCGCAAAGCTGCAAAGGTTGAGAAGGGTTCCGGTGTTCCGAACAAGGAAAAGATCGGTAAAGTGACTCGCGCGCAAGTGAAAGAAATCGCAGAGACGAAGCTGAAAGATTTAAACGCGATTGATCTCGATGGCGCAATCAAGCAGATCGAAGGTACTGCCCGTTCGATGGGCATTACGGTTATTGACTAAATTTGTGGGAGGGCCGTTCGAAGCGGTCCGCTTGTACCACGGAGGATAAAATGGCTAAACACGGAAAGAAATATATAGCCGCTCTGGCGAAGGTTGATTTGGACAAGGAATATGCCCCGCGCGATGCAGTTGCGCTCGCAAAGGAAACCAGCATTACTAAGTTCGATTCAACGGTGGAAGTTCATTTACGCACAGCGCTTGATCCACGTCAGGCAGATCAACAGGTGCGCGATGTGGTTGTTTTGCCGAATGGTCTGGGCAAAACGGTGCGCGTACTGGTCTTCGCCCAAGGCGAAGGTGCAGCGGCTGCACGGGCTGCGGGCGCCGATCTTGTTGCGGATGATGATGAAACCTTGAAGAAGATCGAAGGCGGTATGCTAGATTTTGACGTCGCGATCGCCACACCCGATGCAATGGGTAGAGTTGGTCGTTTGGGTCGTGTGCTGGGTCCGCGCGGTCTGATGCCGAACCCGAAAGCTGGCACTGTTGTCAGTGCGGATAATCTGGCTCGCGCGATTAAAGAGGCGAAAGCTGGCCGTGTCGAGTTCCGCCTGGATAAGACCGCGAATATCCATGTGTCGGTTGGCAAGGTTTCCTTTAATGCCGATCAGCTTTATGAGAATTTTGCCGCGTTGATGGATGCGGTGCATAAAGCCCGTCCCTCAGGTGCAAAGGGTGAGTACATCAAGCGAATCACTCTGACTACAACGATGGGCCCTGGCATCAAAGTGAATCCCGGCGACACTTTCAAATTTGAAGGAACCGAGTAAAATAGTACTCGATAAATCCTGTAAGCCGCTTCGCCAATGAAGGCGGGTGTGGCGCCTAGGCGCCACTTAATTTCCTGCTCAGGTGAGGACACAAGCATTTACCCCTCCTCGGGAATTGCTAAAAGTCTTTGCCAGCAAAGTGGCAAAGACTTTTTTATTGAAAGGAGGTGAAGTCCTTTGGCAATTACAAAAGAACGCAAAGAGGAAGTGTTGACCCAATATGCAGACTGGATGAAACGCAGCCAGGCTGTGATCCTTGTGGAATATACCGGCGTAACCATGAAAGCCCTGGATAATATCCGCGCCAAGGTCCGCGAGACCGGTGGTGAGTTCCATGTGGTCAAGAATACATTAGCGCGCCGTGCATTTACCGATATGGGAATGCAATTCCCAAGCGATTATCTGGTAAAAAGCACAGCCGTCTCTTTTGCCTTCAACGATCCCGCTTTGACTGCAAAAGCCCTGACTGATGCTACAAAAAGTAGTGAGTTCGTCAAGGTTAAAGGCGGATTCATGAGCGGTCAAACACTGAATGCCGCGCAGGTGAAGGCGTTAGCAGATATGCCGCCGCTGCCTGTGATGCGCGCTCAGTTGCTGGGTGTGCTGCAAGCTCCAGCTAGTAAACTGGCCCGCACGATTGCTGAACCCGCACGTGGTTTGGCTGCTGTTCTCAAGGCTTTCTCAGAGAAAGCAAACGCCGCGGCGTAGTCGGCCGGAATATTACGCACACTATAAAAATCTATCTCTAAGCAAGGAGTATTTAAGCAATGGCTGAACTTAATCAAATCGTGGAGCAACTTTCCACACTTTCCGTCCTCGAGGCGGCTGAATTAGTAAAGTTACTGGAAGAGAAGTGGGGCGTCTCTGCTGCCGCTCCGATGGCGATGGCTGCCATGCCTGGTGCTGGCGCGGCTGCCGCTGAACCGGTTGAAGAGAAGACCGAGTTCGATGTGGTCATCAAGGATCCAGGTGCCAAGAAGATTGACGTCATCAAGGTTATTCGCCAGTTGACACAGCTGGGTCTCGGTGAAGCCAAGACTATGGCCGAAACCGCGGGCGGCAAGATTCTCACTGGCGTAGGCAAGGACGCTGCGACGGATGCCAAGAAGAAATTGGAAGAGGCTGGCGCGTCTATCGTGCTCGAGTAAGTGATCTCCTAAAGATAAAAGGACGACTCGTAAAAGAGTCGTCTTTTTATTTAATAAGCGCGTTACCATTTTGGGATCATGGCCCGCTGCCGATCAAATGCACAGTCATCCATTAAAAATGGCAGATCTGAATCAAAAGAGACGACTACAGGTCGCCTCTTTTCAATCTTATCCTATTATGCAGGGAGTAGTTTTTCCAATCTACGGATCACCATCACTACTTTACCTTTGATTTCCAGCGGTTCGCTCTTTTTGATAAAGATCGGTTTCATGGTTGGGTTGGCAGGCTGAAGGCGATAGCGATCCTTTTCCTTGAAAAAGTATTTCAAGGTCGCTTCGTTATCGCGTGGCAGCCAGACGGCAACCATTTCACCATTGCGTGCATCGGTGGCTGGCCTGAGAACCACGATGTCTCCATCATTGATCATGGCATCGATCATGGATTCTCCCTTTACTTCGAGAGCGAACAAACCATCGCCTTTTTCTTTCGAAGGGAGAAGACTGCGTGCAATATCCACTGCGTTCGCTTCGCTATCGGTCATATAGCTGATGTTTGGATCCAGCTCAGGGAGGGGTAGACCCGCAGCGATCGGACCAAGGATTGGAATGCGAAGTGTATCCGGCGATCCGTTTGGACCGGAGAGACGCACACCGCGTGAAATTTTGCGGTCGCGCTCGATCAGTCCCTTTTTCTCAAGTTGATCAAGATAATAATTCACAACAGAAGTGGACGTAATACCGGTTTTTTCACCGATCTCACGAATTGAGGGGGGATACTTGTTCTCGTGTTGATAGACTTGCAGAAACTCCAGAATCCGCTGGTGACGTTCTCCGAGACCTTTGCTTTTACGAACCATCATCATAGCTGCCTCCTGCCCAATCAATTGGGCATATGAGCATTCTTCGCTCATTTGTGCTATGAATGATAACCGAACGTCTGTTCTGTGTCAAGTGTGGGAAGGTTACATTTCTCTTTAAACCCAGGTGCGTCGACGCATCCAGATATACATCCCGATGGGTAGCAGGAGATTAATCCCCAATACTACATAAAAAACCTGAGTTGTTGTCCAGCCTTTCAACAGCCCAAGCGGTTCGAAGAAGTTCATCCCAAAAAAGCCGGTGACAAATGTAAGCGGCATGAAAAGGGTAGTGATAATGGTCAGTGTTTTCATAACTTCGTTCATGCGGTTGTTGATTACCGACAAATAAGTATCCAGCGCGCCGCCTACAAGGTCGCGCAGGCTTTCGTTCAAATCATGCAAACGGACGAGATGATCGTAAATATCGCGGAAGAAAACGCGATCTTTCGGATCGATCACCTGATAATCGTCGCGGGCGAGCTTATTTAGTACCTCACGTTGGGGGAGCAGGATCCGTCGCATGGCAATCAGAACGCGTTTTAATCCAAACAGCCTTTCGAGCGTTTTGGGTGATGGACGGTCAAAAATCTGGTCCTCGATCTGGTCAATGGCGCTATCTATTTTTTCGACCGCGGGCATATAGTCTGCCACAAGATTGTCGGTGATCCTGTAAAGGAGATGGTCGGCACCTGCCTGCAAGTTGCGTTCATCACGGTGACAGGCCTCCCAGGTTCCATCCACAGCTGAGACTGAATGATCGTGGTGAGTAACCACATAATTTTTCCCCAGGAAGATATCCAATTCATCTACCTCGGTATTCCAAGCCTCTCCATTCTCTTCAGCCTTCATATAATTGAGCACGATATAAAGATACTCTCCCCAGTCATCGAGCTTGGGGACATGAGTTTCCTGTAAGGCATCGTTAATGGCCAGTTGATGAAAATGGAAATCCTGCAGGATCGGGCGGCAGGTTTCAGGTGGCTCATTTATAAAATCCACCCACAAAAGCCCCTGCTGATTTTGGATAAGTTCAGGAAATTCCTGGGGTGGCATATTTTTTCTGATTGGTTTTCCTGGAACATAGAAAAGTGACCGGATCATAACCACCTTAAAATAGGAAATTTTTATTCAAAATTACTTTTCTTGAATTTATTTTCAATATTTTTGAAATATCTTGAGTAGTAATTAATAAAATTGATAAACACCTTGACAAAATAAAGCTTTTGCCTATAATAATTTTAGAAATTGAACTAGGCCAAAATGTTAAGTCTATAAAATGGTCTTTTTCTAATTATACGCCTTCTCACGCTTGTATGATTGGTTTTCAGGAGATTTTTATGTACGCTGCCCCAACTCGTTGTCCAGTTTGCCGTTCAGAATTGACCGTCACCCGTTTACATTGCCCATCCTGCGATACATCCATTGAGGGACAATTTACCGGCGGTCCGTTCGCTCATTTGACCGCCGAACACCTGGATTTTATCGTGACCTTCGTCCGATGCGAGGGCAAGATCAACCGGATGGAACAGGAACTCGATCTTTCCTACCCGACGATTCGAAACCGTTTACATGAAGTGATCCGTGCCCTTGGCTTTGAACCCGGCAAAGATGAAGTCATCGAGATCAGCCCCGAAAAACGCAGTACTGTTCTGGAAGATTTGGAATTGGGAAAGATCTCGGCCGATGAGGCCATGCGCTTGCTGCGCGGTGAAGAGGAGTAGAAAATGTCCAAGAGTATTTCGGCTGGAAAAAATCCAAAAATCAAAATAGATTCCATCGATGGTGATCTCAGCGTGGTAGGTTGGGAGGGTGATGACATTCTCATCAAAGCGGATGAGGATGAACTTTCCCTGAAACAGAATGGCGATGAGATTAGTTTTTCATGTACGGATGATGTTTCGCTTCGAATCCCTAAAAATTCTTCGCTCCTGATCCAGAGAATTGGAGGGGACGCAGCGATACGGGGTGTGATGGGAAACATTGAGATCCAGGAAATTGATAACGATCTTTCCATGCGCGATGTGGGTTCTGTGGCGATTGAGACAATTGCATCTGACTTCAGTCTGCGCGGTGCAAAAGGAAATCTCTATATAAAGAATGCCAGTGGAGATGTTTCCATACGCGATGTAGAAGGAAACGTGATCCTTGACTCGGTAGCAGATGATCTTGCGTTGCGTGGCGCGCGCCGGAATATCAATGTCAATGTGGGTGAGGATGTGGTTGTTTATCTTGAGCCAAAAGTGGATGGAGTATATTCCATCACCGCCGGTGATGATATTCTGTTGGTCTTGAAACCCAACGCCAATGTTACATTGACCATGAATGGCGATGAGATTGATGTAGACTGGCCCGACATTGAAAATCAGGGAGACGTCACAGAACGAGTTCTGGTATTGGGCGATGGCTCTGCAAAGATCAGGTTAAGCGCCGGTGGTGATATCCGTGTGACTAATGATGCGAATGCAGGGAACTCAGCGGAGGAATTTGGAAACTTCGCCGGAATGAATTTCGATTGGTCCGGCTTTGGCGAACGGATCTCGCGCCAGGTGGAGCAGGCCACCATCCGTGCCGCTAAGCGCGCGGAGGAAGCCGCTCGCCGCGTGGAACGCCACGCGGAACGCCAGGCACGTCACTGGCGAGGGAATATGAAAAGTAGTGGCCCCTGGACCTGGGAATCTGGACCAAAAGGAGTACCCACGCCACCTACATCTCCTTCAGAGCCCGTGGCTGAGGAAGAGCGGATGGCGATTTTGAAGATGCTGGCAGAAAAGAAAATTACCGCGGAGCAGGCAGAACAGTTGCTTAATGCTTTGGAAGGAGGCAAGTAATGTCTTCTGAAGAACGCAGGAAAATTTTGCAAATGGTGCAGGATGGCAGGATTTCGGCTGAGCAAGCCGCGAGTTTAATGCGCGCCCTGGACGCCGACGCGGATTCTGCAGAGGCGGAAGCTGAAGTCGTTGAAACGGGAGCAGGTTCCGGCTATGAAAAGAACGACATTCCTGAGTTCGAAGAGGTAAAGTCGCGGGCACGGCGCTTTGCCATGATCCCATTATGGATCGGTGTCTTCATTGCAGTGATGAGCGCCTGGGGAATTTATTCCGTTCAGCAAAGCGCGGGTGTAAACTTTTGGTTTTTTTGTTTAATGGTTCCGTTATTATTGGGTGTGTTATTGATTGTTCTTGGGGCGGGTGGAGAAGGTTCAAAATGGTTATATGTGAATGTAGATCGCAGGAACGCACAGGATTGGCCCCGGAATATTACACTTGGTTTTCCGTTGCCTCTTGGATTAACGGCCTGGTTCCTGCGAAATTTTGGACAGTATATCCACGGGATGGAAAAAACAAATGTGGATGAGATTATCCAGATCTTGGACGCCACAGGTAAATCTGGTGCACCTCTCATCATCAATGCAAATGACAATGAAGATGGCGAACATGTGCAAGTCTACATCGGGTAAGGAGGTGTGAGATGGCTAGCTCTGAAGAAAGAATGAAGATTTTGAAAATGATCGAAGAGGGGAAACTTAGCGCGGAGGAAGGGACAAAATTGCTTACGGCGTTAAGCGATAAACGGATGCCCACTCCCCCTCGCCCGCCCGGGATGTCGGGCGGACCGCGCTGGCTGCGGATTCGTGTGACGGATATACGCTCGGGTCGTTCCAAGGCGTCTGTGCAGATCCCGCTCGCCCTGGTGGATGCCGGGATGAAGATTGGCGCGCATTTTGCGCCTGAAGTGCAAGGCGTGGATATGACCAACGTGATGGAAGCTGTGCGCTCGGGCATGACGGGCAAAATCATTGACGTGACCGATGACGAGGACGGGGAGCACGTAGAGATTTATGTGGAGTAAGTGCCAAGCAGCCTTCCTTACATAAATTGACCGCGTGTGCAAGTCAAACAATCCCGCCTTGCGCGGGATTGTTTGACTCTTGAGGATGTGTTATCCTGCGCAAATAACTTTAGAGGAAACTGATGCAAAATACAAATCGTCCAACGGGAATGTTGGGTTTCACGATCGTCTGGCTCGGACAGATTGTCTCTGTGCTAGCCACCAATATGAGCGCCTTTGCGCTTACGATCTGGGTCTTTCAAAAAACGGGGAGTGCCACCGCGCTAGGCTTGGTGCAGGTATTTTTCATCACACCGCTATTGATCATTACTCCGTTTGCCGGCGTAATGGTGGATCGGCATAACCGCAAATTAATGATGATGGTCAGCGATTCAGTGGCTGGAATAGCAACGATTGCTATCCTCCTTTTGCAAGCGTTCGGTGTTCTGCAAGTCTGGCATCTTTATGTGGCGGCGATCTTCCAGGGGATGGGAAATGCATTTCAATGGCCGGCCTATTCTGCCGCGATCAGCACAATGATCGCCAAAGAAAAGTATGGACGCGCCAACGGCATGATGGCCCTCATCGATATGGGACCGGGTATTCTGGCTCCCATGCTGGCAGGCGCACTCTTACCCGTCATTGGTTTGACTGGAATTTTATCGCTCGATGTCACTACATTTATCTTAGCCATTTTGGTCTTATTATCTGTTCATATCCCACAGCCGCCGCGCACAACAGAGGGCGCCAAGGCACAGGGCAATATTCTCAAAGAAGCTGCCTTTGGTTTTCGTTATATTTTTGCGCGTCCAAGTTTGCTGGGATTGCAACTGGTCTTCTTCTTTGGCAATTTGTGCTCAGGCATTGCTTATACTGTGCTTGCTCCAATGATATTACTGCGCACTGGCAACGATAGTACCAGCCTGGGGTTGGTTCAATCCGCGGGAGCTATTGGGGGTGTAATTGGAGGGATAGCCATGAGCGCATGGGGCGGCTTCCGGCGCAGGGTTTACGGTGTGCTGGCAGGCTGGGCCGTATCGAGTTTCTTCTTTGCCCTCATGGGTCTGACCAAATGGATTCCCCTCTGGATCGCGCTGAATGCATTAACCTCGGTTTTGGTACCCATCATCAACGGTTCGAATCAGGCGATCTGGCAATCAAAGGTTGCGCCGGATGTGCAGGGACGCGTCTTTTCCGCGCGCACATTGATCGCCTGGATGACGAATCCCATTTCACCCTTGATCGGCGGTACGCTGGCGGATTATGTCCTCGAACCGGCGATGCGTGCCCCGAGCGGCCTCTCCTCCCTGTTTGGGTGGCTCGTTCCAGCCGGACCCGGAGCTGGGATGGGGCTCCTGATCTTTTTCAGCTGTCTCGGCGGGATTGTGGCTGGGCTGATTGGCTACTTTATTTATCCAATCCGACATGCAGAGGATATTCTGCCAGATCACGATCTGATAGCGACGACCGAATCGGCTTAATCCTTTCGAAACTCTTCCATTGATTTGAAATGACTTTACAAGTAATTGGTCGTTCTTGAGGGTTGTCTACTCGTATTCGCTGTGATATGCTCATCCATATCAGCAATGTGGAGATTAAATCTTCCTTTCCGGCGTCCTCAAGGTATGAGGGGATTTTTTATGATCTGGCTGGGCCAGATGGTTTCTGGCATTGCCTCCAGCATCACAGCGGTTGCCTTACCGATTTGGATATTTAGTATCACGGAGAGCGGAGCGGCAGTTGGTTTTTTAGAGTTCTTTTTCTTTGGCTCCTACCTTTTAGCTACGCTGTTTGCGGGGATTCTGATTGATCGTAATGACCGAAAAATGATGATGCTGGCGTATGATTTTCTTTCGCTTTCGGGGTTGGCGATTTTGCTGGTACTTCAAACCGCAGGACTGTTACAGGTCTGGCATTTATATGCTGCCTCAATATTCCAGGGAGTTGGTTCTGCGTTCCAATCACCTTCTTATGCAGCTGCCATTACGACCATGGTTTCAAGAAAGCAATACATTCGAGCCAACAGTCTAATCTCATTACTCTATGATATCCCCGGGATATTTGGTCCAATCCTGGCAGGGATGATGTATATGGCTGTGGGTCTCAGTGGAATCCTGGCAGTCAACTTGATCGCGTTTGTGATTTCGATCGGTGTTTTGCTTTTTGTGGATGTTCCAGCACCGCTACATACTGCAGAAGGTGATTTATCCCATAATAATTTTTTGAACGAAGCTATTTATGGGATCAAGTACATCTTTCAACGGCCCGGCTTGTTGGGGCTGCAATTGATCTTTTTTACCGGAAATTTGTTTTCAGGGATCGCTTTATCAGTCGCAGCGCTCTATCCGATGATCCTTCTAAGGACTGGGAATAATACGGAAACATTGGGGACTGTCCAGGCAGTTGGCGCGTTGGCATCCGTATTGGCTGGGATTTTTCTCACGACCTGGGGAGGCATCAAACGCCCAGCCAGGATTATTATCCTGGGCTGGCTGCTTTCCAGCCTCTTTGGCATGACGCTGTTTGGTGTAGGCCAGGTTTTGATCATCTGGCTGCTTGCGATTATTATCGATTCGATTTTTGATCCTATTGTAAATGTTTCCATGGATGCGTTTTTGCAGACAAAAGTGCCGCCTGATCTGCAGGGACGCGTCTTTACTGCGAGTGATTTCATTGCACAGGCAATGATTCCTTTTACGCCATTGTTGGCCGGTTATTTTGGAGATCGGATCTTTGAGCCGGCCATGCATACAGGCGGGTTCTTGGCCAGGACGTTTGGCGGTTTGGTGGGAACAGGTCCGGGTTCCGGGTTCGGTCTGTTAATCCTGCTGTGTGGAGTTGGCGGAACGCTGGTGGGACTCACCGGTTATTTGATTCCCTCTATTCGTAATGTTGATCAACTGTTACCGGATTTTCGGCGTGTGCCTCCGATTGGGATGATCAAGCGTTTTCAATCTGTGAGGACGAGGAAAAATACACGTAAGACCAGAAAGATCATCCACAGGGTTGTGAGAGCGCGCACTTCCCAGCCACCGAATGAATAGCTCAAAGAAAATGATTATCCTGAATAGGCTCTGGAATCAAAAACAGCTCACCAATTGGTGAGTTGTTTTTCAATAATTGAAATCTTTACTTGACTAAATCTTCCATTAATTCCATAGGGACGACCGCTACGCCCACAATACCAGGACCTGTGTGGACACCCAGCACAGGAGAAATGCGATTTACTTCGAATCTGGCAACAGTCAATTTTGATTTCAACTCATCGGCTAAAACTTCCGCTTTCTCTGCAAAACGACCATGCAAAATCGTGACCCATAAGGGAGTTTGTGCATACTTGTTGAACAGATAATCTGTAATCGCGGTGATGGATTTTCCAAGGGTGCGGCCATTTGTAACCGTACTATACTTCCCGTCTGCATCCACGCGGATGACCGGTTTGAGGTTCAGCAGCGCGCCTGCCATGGCTTTGACGCGCCCAATGCGCCCCCCGCGTGCCAGATACTCAAGTGTATCGAGTGTGTAAATGACCTCAGTTTTTTCGCGGATTTTCTCAAGCCGTTCCTGAATGGCCTGCAATGCCCAATTTGCTCTGGATCCAAGTGCGGCGGCCATGACCTGGAAGCGTTCCCCGCCTGAGAGGGTGAGCGTATCCCAGTAATTGACCTGCGCTTCGGGTTTCACCTGTTCTCCACCATCCCGCGCGGAATTGATCGTGCCGCTCAAACCGGATGAAATGTGAATCGAAAGGATATCTTTTTCCACCTGCGCAATCTTGCGGTACAACTCTGCAAAGATACCACTGGACGGTTGTGCCGTTGTTGGAATCGCCGGACGCATGGCTTCCAAACGGTTATAAAATTCATCTGCCGATATTTCAGTAGCATTGACTTCCCCTTCAGGGAACTGGATGAACAAGGGGGCTTGAGTCACATCCAATTGTTCCAGTTCCTCTGCGGACATATCCGCTGCGCAATCCGTTACAATCTTCATAGTTGTTTCCTCTTTAGATTTTCTTTTGGATCATTCAACAGGCTATTCAATAGGAGAGTCGTACTGTCACGTGCTACTTTTTCCCATTTCGCGCCTTTGGGGTCGAGCAGGCTTTGCAACAACAATCCCATGGCTGTTGAAACTATCATGCGGGATGCCAACTCAGGGCTCACTTCGACGAATGAACCCTCCTCGACACCTTTTTTGATTAACGATGTAAGGTACTTATGGTAACGGCGATATGGGGCAATACTTGCTTCCCAAACTTTTTTATCGCGGCTGGCTTGCAGCCAAAATTCAAGGAACATTGGCAAACCTTCCCCTGCGGTTTCAAAGAGATATGGGAAAGCTTCGGTCATTTGCATGAACGTTTCGGGCGCAGTTTTGTCTTTTGAAGCTTCGATGGCGTTATCAATTGTTTGTAACCAGCCATCGAGCAAGGCAAGGAAAAGCGCCTGCTTGCTTTCAAAGTGATGATAGAACGCGCCCTTACTGATGCTCGCCTCTGCGCAAATATCGTCTACGCTGGCAGCGTTATAGCCACGATTTGAAAATAATTTAATAGCCGATTCAATAATCCGTGCACGCGTCTCTTCACTCCGTTGTTGCATTGGCTCTCACCCTATTCTCTCAAGGAGATGGAAAAAGTAAATACCGACCAGTCGGTTTGTTTTTACTTCCAAATAATTGCACTGTCAAGTGATGGAAGTTACAAATCATTAAATCAAAAGCGACAGCCTTGGCTGTCGCTTTTTTCGCCGGTGACATTTAACTAAACAGGCCGATAAGCCGTGATTTTTGCGCTGTAGACTGCTTTGTACACATCCTCGCGTGAGATGGTTTTTAGTTCAATGGCATCCCTCATATCGTTGATGGCAGAGTCGATGGTTTCTTTTTCAAAAAAGACAGGCGTGATGGAAATATTTGTAAAGCCAACCAACTCCATCATGCTGATGTAATCCTTCGCTTCAACGGCACCCGCCACACAACCGGCCCAGGCACTCAGGCTTTGTTTGATCGAATCAGGCAGGGGTCCATCTGTGACAATATCTGAGACAGCCAGTTTACCGCCAGCCTTCAATACACGGAACGCTTCCGCAAAAACTTTGGATTTATCGGGGGCGAGATTAATGACGCAGTTCGATATGATGACATCTACGGTGTTGCTTTCGACAGGCAGCTCTTCAAGATAGCCCTGACGAAATTCCACGTTCTGAATATTCAACCGTTTCGCACTGGATTGGGCGCGCTCGATCATTTGGGGAGTCATGTCCACGCCAATGACTTTTCCCATTTCGCCGACCTTCTTCGCTGCGAAAAAACAATCAAGTCCGGCACCTGAGCCGAGATCAAGGACCGTTTGACCCGCTTGTAATGAGGCGAGCGTGATCGGATCGCCACATCCGTAGCTGACATTGGTTTCGCCCTCAGGTAACGTGGCAAGCAAATCTGCCGGGTAGAGACTGCTTTCGGTGCTGCAGCAATCAGAGGGTTCGCAGCAGGATGCGTTATTCTTGATCCTCTCTGCATAGTGCTCTCGAACGGTATCGTGGATGGTGGTGTTCGTCGTCATCTTTTATCTCCTTTATAGATAGATTTTTGAATCATTGCCGTTGTCTCTTCGGCTTTGACGAATATCAAGGATCGTCTCCGTGGATCGGACAAGTCCAAAGAGGATTGCGGCAATCAGTACGGGGAAAATTGTTTCCATATCCATTTCTCCTTTCACTAAAATGTTGTCCAGTAATTACATGACCAGTAAATTATATGCAAAGCCCAGCAGAATGGATCCGACCCAAAGCGTGCCGATGACAATGGCAATGACGCGCCAGCGTGCGATCGTGAGCGCACCGCCAATCGCACCGATGGATGTCCCTGCGCCAGTGATCAGGAACGCCAGGGCCGCGCCTTGACTCATTCCGCCTTCGAGCATGGCACGCACAAGTGGCAGGGAGGCCTCGGTATTGATGTAGAAAGGCAATCCCAGCGTGGCGGCGAGCGGAATACTATACCCGTGACCCGTACCAAAGAGACTGGTGATCCACGCAGCCGGAATCAAGCCGTTGAGCAGATATCCAACAAAAGTAAATCCAAAGAAGAGGGGGAGTAAACGTTTGCTGATACTCCAGGTTTCCTTTATGAAGATGAGAGGAGTGACAGGCGGTTTGGCAGGCTCAACAACAGGTTGTGCAAGAACAGGTAGTTCCATCCGACTCGAGCTGCATCCGCATTGAGCGGATTCAACAGCAGGCTGAGCAATAATAGGCAGACCTATGGGAGCAGGACCACCCATAATGCCAAGGGAAAGAGAAGGAGCCTGCGGCGGCGCTGCCATGCGAGCCTGGTTCGCCAGCCAGCCGCGTGCCTCAGCAAAGCTGGCAATGATTCCACCGATCAAACCCAATAGAATCGACGAGACAAAAAATGCGATGGCAAAAGGCCAGCCAAATAAACCCGCGCTATAGAACAATTCTTCAGGCGAGGTGAGCGGTGAGGCAACCATGAATGCCACGATCGGAGCCCATGGAATTGTAGATGCCATCATCCCTAGAACAACGGCAGTCGTTCCGCATGAACAGAACGGTGTGGCAACTGCCACGCCTGTGGATAACAGAACACTGTTCTTGGTATTACGGCGCAGGAAGCGTGCAATGGCATCCTGGTCAACGTAAAGTTTCAGGGCGGCGCTGATGAGGATACTGATCAGAAGCAGCCACCAGTTATGTGAAAATGTTTCTACAACTTTGCCGAATGTGTATTGGAGTAGAGAGAGGATGTCCATTCTATGGTCCTTTGAGTTCTGATTTGAAGCTTGCAGATTTCCAGGTTACTTTGTATGGAAGATGGTCAATATATGGTCATAAAAAATTCTCACCAATAAGTCCTCTCTGCTTACCGAGATGGTAAACAGAGGTCTTTCCTTAGCAGCAACCACCGCCACCCCCTGCGGGACAACCACAGCCGCAGTCTTCACAACCATCGTCGTTCAATACGATCTGTTCGTTCATGGCATTCACCTCCTTTCATATAGACACTTGTCTATTGATTTGGGCAAAAAAATTGGAGTGCAGCGCGCGTCTACCCTCCAATCTTATTGGTTAATTACTTTTATCAGTTTCTCAGTGGTAGTGGTTTCAGGTGCGAATTTGATCATCAACTGTCCGCAACAGATCACGATATTTTCCTGATTGAGCGAGTAGAACGTCTGCTTGCCTTCCTCGCGGATGTTGACCAAACCCGCATCGCGCAGAATTGCGAGATGATGGGAGATGGTGGGTTGTGAAAAACCGACCTTCTCAACGATCTCGTTTACAGATAACCAATCGCAGCAACACTCACTCATGATCTTTTGGCGGGTCTCATCTGCAATGGCTTTGGCAAAAAGGACAGGATCAACTTTCATTGAAAGACTCCCTCGAATTCAGCGCGTAGAAATTCCTGTGTACCAATAGGTCCGGTAAGCGATAAGGAAACCGGCTCACGATTTGAAAAAACGTTTAAGGTAAAGTTCAAGAATGGACAACATAAGCGTTCATTTGAAACAAATTCAGCAATTTTGGAAATGAATTCCGCTTCGCTTGGGAAGCTGAACGTATAACCACTTCCTATCTCCTGAACACTTTGAACTGCTTGAATCAATTCGGTCGTGTTCTGGATATGAGCTTCACGTTGAGAAGGGGTAAACACACCCATATTGCATGCGAGAGGAAGTTCAGGATTCATATAGATAACCTTCTATTTGATATTATATCGAAGTTTGTCTATTTGTCAAGATACCACCGGCAGTTGACTTAAGCCGAAATCCATTCTATAACATTAGATATAACCAAGGAGGCGAGCATGAGCACTGATGCGGTTCGGGCACTCATCCTTTCCGGCGGTGGTGGACGCGGCGCGTTCCATGCAGGAGTGTACAAGTATCTGATGAAGAATCATAAAGTAAACATAAGTTCGAATCATGCGGGTGCCTGGGAGCCAGAGATCATCGTGGGTACCTCTATCGGGGCGGTGAATGGCGCGGCAATCGCACAAGGCATGTCCGCCGATCAATTGGTGGAAGTGTGGAAATCCCTTGAAGAGCAGGATATTCAGGGATTGCCGCCCGGAATGCGCGGCATCGCGCGTTGGGCTGCGCGCGCCATCTTCAAAGAAGTGATGGATGCGAAACTTCCACAGATCGCGCCCGAGGACGCCACTTCTCCTATTCCCAAGGAATTCTGGCCGCCATTACCTTTGCTCCCAGACTGGATCGCTGAACGATTGGTAGGTCACTGGATTAATCTGCTGGATACTGGTCCTCTACGCAAAACACTGGTCAATCGCTTCCGTCTGGACGAAGCCCGGCTGGCTACCAGTGAAAAGGCATTGCTGATCGCGGCCACCAAAGTGCGGACGGGTGAGCGCGTCTTGTTCAGCAATCGGGATGTGATAGACCACAACCGCGGCGCGCCGCGGCAGGATGTTTACTCGGGCATCACCGTGGACCGCATCCTGGCTTCCTGTTCGATCCCCCTGGTCTACCCATGGACATTTGACCCCGGTAGCGACTCTTTCTATTGGGATGGCGCGTTGGTGGCTAATACGCCTCTCGGCGCCGCCATCGATATGATGGGTGGAGATACAAGTATTCCTGCAGAAGTGGTTGTGGTCATGATGACGCCCTGGTGGGAAAGCGGCGATCCCGCGCCCGAAAAATCTGAAACCGAACCCAAATCGTTTGGCGATGCAATTACGTGGATGCTGGATTGGATGCTGCTGGCTTCATTCCGCGAGAACCTGAAGATGATCCGCGCCTTCAACGGACTTGCAGAACGCGAACGCGCGGAGGACAGTCCTCCTTATCGGTATCGTCACGTTACGCCCATTATTGTTTCCCCACTGGAATTCCTGAAAGCTGAACGGATCATTGATTACGATGGAGATGTCTCTGCAGAATTAATTGAGGAAGGATATAAAGCAGCGAAACAGGCGTTTGAAAAGGCGTTTCCAAGTTCGTAAGCCTGATGAGTTCAATCTTGACTAACTTCTTTGTTCCGGCTTGAATCCCAAATTTCTCGCGATAATTCTATCTACCATACGTTTTGGCAATAACATTTGAACGATGCGGCTCAGAGAACTGCCAGGGATGACAGCATACCGGACGCGTGGTCTGGGAGTCGTCAGTGCGTGTAAAACAACCTCGCCAACTTTTTCAGGCGGATAGCCTTTTCGTCCACCTTCGATCATATACTTCTGGACGCGCTGTGCCGCCTCGATGTAGTCTGTATTGGCATATGTGGACATATCTTCTTGCTCGGCCTTATCCCAGATGGGCGTTGCCACTGACCCGGGAGCAACGATGATGACATCGATTCCGTAAAGCATTAGTTCGCGGCGCAGGCTTTCCGAGAATCCTTCCAATCCGTGTTTTGAGGCGGAGTAAGCACCCACAAATGGACCACCCGTCTTGCCTCCCACAGAACTAATATTAATAATGCGACCTGGCTTTCCATGTAAGGAGCGATCACTGCCAAGGGAAGGCAGAAATGCTTTTGTGACGATCAAAACACTCACCAAATTGACTTCCAGCTGATGCCGAAAATCGTTTGCCGGAAGATGCATTAAGGGTCCCGGAACTGCAATTCCGGCGTTATTGACCAGCCCAAATAAAGTTTCACCATTTAGTTGCTCTCGCACTTGCTGGGCAGCGGTTTGAACAGCGACCTCATCTGTGACATCAAAGAATAGAGGAATAAATCCCTCTCCAAACTCTTTTGAAAGTCGCTCGGCATCCTGTGTTTTGCGCACACTCCCGAAGACACGGAAACCGTTCTGGATCAGTACTTTTGTAATTCCCCAACCAATTCCGGTGGAGACGCCAGTCACAACAACGCTTTGCATAAACATTCCTCTCTTAAATTGATAAAATCTCCAATACGAAGAAGCAGCTACTCAGTCCCGCGTGATGTGTAAGACGCGGACTCCAATCGGTTCGCTTTTTCCCTTCAACTCCATTTGACGGCGTTTTAGATCTTCACGGTTCAGGTTTGCAGCCGCGTACGAGGCCTCGCTGATAAGAATCTCCCCCGGGCCTGCTTGGGAGGCAAGCCGCGCGGTAATATTTACGTTATCTCCCAGCGCGGTGAAATCGGCTGTGCTTTCTTCGCCTCCCACCACCCCGACAAAAGCGGGGCCGGTATGGACGCCGATTCCCACCGGAAGCCATGGCCCCTGAGCGTCGCGGTGACCGGTGAGTCGCAGCAAATCCTGAGCGGCTTCAATGGCCCGACGCGGATGGTGCGGTCCCGCGAAGCCCGGAATGTAAAGACCGATCGCTTCATCGCCCATGAGTCGGTCAACCATCGCATCTGTTTGGATGAGTACATGAGTCGCTAACGTATAAAAACGATTAATCAAGCGGCTGAATTCCAAAGCGCTCATTTGCTCGGCTAGTTTTGTCGAACCGCGTACATCTGCAAACAACATAGTGATCACTACTTCCGCGCCACCAGGATGTTCAAACACTTTACATTTTTCACAGAAGCGAGGGTTATATCTGGATTGGTCTCTGCCCATCAGATGCATGATCAATCCACCCCAGCCTTTGAAGGGCGAGCCGCATATTTTGCAGCGCGGATCCGAGGGGAGCAATCCATGAAGATGATAAAGACGGCGGGGGATTGGCTCGCCCTCGGTCAACATTTTGTACCATTGTTCCTCAACTGTTGGTTCCGTGGGCATGACTCTCTCCAAGGGGAATTATACGATGGAAGAAGCGAGTTTCATCATAGACACGCAGGCATTGGATAATTCCTTTAAATTTGGATCTAAATCTTCATAACCCCTCGACGGAGGGATACTCAATTTTCCGGGCAATGATAAATTTGAAAAATGTATTACTACCAAAAAATTGAAAGGCAGGTCACCAAACGGGCTTTACGCCTTACACGATCAGTGAGTATACAGATTGCTTTTGTGCTTGCCGTTGTTCAAAACTCCCGTAGCCCCGCAAATGCGAATTTGTCGACGCCTACAGCAATCAATACCATCATACCCATTACACATACACTCATGCCCATCGAAACAACTCTACCTGCGTCAACTCCTAGCCCTACTCCAGTGATTAATGGCATCTGGAATGACGAGCCACCCCTGTTGATTCCACGCTCTGCCCATGCAGTGGCCAGTTCAGACTCCGCAATATATGCTCTGGCCGGCACAGATGACCATGGAAAACCGGTCCTTGAAGTTGAGGTATTTGATGGAAAAGAATGGAAAATAGAAACTACATTGCCGGGACGGGGGCTGAATGCTCCAACCACCTCCAGGGTGGGTCAGCGGTTGTATGTTGTGGGTGGCTTTACAGCCGTTACAAACGTGCCTACAGATGAGCTCCAGGTCTACGATTTGCAGACCCAGCAATGGAGCATAGCGCGGCAGTCGTTGTTGCAGGAAAAATATATGTCATTGGCGGCAGAAGCGGTTCCTCTGATTTCGGGGACGTTTATATTTACGATCCGGAAGCAGATACGTGGTCTACGGGCCCTTCCATTGAACCGCGTGGTACAGCCGGCGCGATAGCCTATTATGGAGGTATTTATTTATTCGGTGGTGAGTCTCAGGCTGAGAGAAAAAAATCTGGATAGCGTTCTTCGGTTGGATTTGGAAAGAAATAGTTGGGAATCGGTCACTGCCATGCTCACTGCCCGAAAATTTGCCCGGGCGGTCTTATTCATGAATTCGGTTTATATGGTTGGGGGAAGTACAGCCTTGGCAAACAGTCATTCTCCGATTGGAACTGCCACCGTAGAGCGATTTACACAGCCTGGTTGCTCGTGAGACGTTGTCTGAATAAAGAGAAACCCCGTTTCAATCGGGGCTTCTCTTTGTTTTGATCTTCTAGAGATCAGAGTCTGTCTAATCGTCAATGGGCGGATCAGTAAAAACTGCGCCAAATTGGTCCTTGACCAGTATCCATCCGGTAGCATACCCATCTACTGGGGGGTAGAGTCGGACTTCCGCCCATACTTTCCAATGGCTATCTGTAAAGACTGAGCTTTGTCGATAGTACCAGGTAGTCTTATTCATTGCCGAGGCGATGATGGAACCGCCCGGGTTACTACGGACATACAACCCATGTTTATAGGCAATTTTGAAGCTTGAGAAGGCATCAGGAAAGGGAACGTCGTCATCATAGTCTTGTTGAGGAGGATAATAAACAGGAGGGTTACTCACCCCGCCCGGCAGATTGATCAGTTGCCCGGCATAAATCAGGCTGGGATTCCAGATCTGCGGGTTCATGGCCAGGAGACTAGACACGCTGACTCCCGTACGCGCTGAGATTTTCCCGAGGGTATCTCCCCATTGCACCACGTAGCTGCCGCTATAGGTCGGATAGGATGGATAGGAAACAGGGCTTGAGGTGTAGCCAATTGGGATGCATAACACTTGTCCCGCATAGACCCACGCACCCAGACCGGGGTTTGCAGCCTGGATGGCTGCCATCGTGGTGCCGCACTGCGCTGCGATCCCACTTAGTGTATCACCCCATTGGACCGTGATGTAGCTGGCACATCCCCATGCAGACGCGCCGCCGACTGAGGCAAACGATGCAACCAAAATCGCGACAACGACCACTACTTGCAACATTCTTTTAGTCATTGCATTCTCCCTTTTCTTATTGGCTGGAATAGGAATAAACCTGACGAAAAGCAAAATCTAGCGCATATACATAGAATACTCAAAAAAAACCGCTTGTCAAGCGACAATTATTGAATTTGTGTGCCAAATCACAACCATCTTATAATAAAACCCATCCGGATCTTCCAAGATACTGCTGTTCTCCTACTGGTTAAACTCCTGCGTTTCGAGCCATTTTGAAATAGCGTTCTGTACCGCAGCGGGTTGTTTCATAATAAGAAAGTGGTCACCATTCAATTCCACGTATGTTCCCAAATCTCCTATCTCCGCTGCAACCTGACGCGCATACGCGACAGGGATTCTTTCATCCTGTAAGCCCTCTAGGATTAGAACGGGCAGACCTAGTTCTCGGATACCCGCGCCATTGTCAAAGCCATCGATCAAAATCAAGCCACCGAGTCCGTTTTCATCTTTGAGTTGGGATACCAAACGGCCAATGCTGATTCCGCCATTGGAAAAGCCAGCCAAATAGAATTTTTGGATCCCTTGTTCTCGAAGATACTCAAAAGTAGATTGCGAAATCGCTTGACCCTGTGGTTGCCACCAATCCCCTTTCCAGTCGGTTGACGGACAAACTGTGACGGCGTCAAAACTCTTTACGGCTTGAGCAATTTCCCAGCACTGCGCAGTGACATTTCCCATGTATCCATGCAGGAAGACGAGGGCAAATTCGGATGGGCGATTGGTTTCAGGCTTGATGATGATTGCATCGAAATGGGTCGCTCCCTGAAGATTGAGATAAGTGCTTACGAAAGGAGAGGAAAAGACTCGCTGTGTTGCCCTCATTTCGGAATAATCTGTTTGGAGGGCAGAGGCAATTCCTGTGTGCTCAGTGGGTGAATCGCCACCGATCAGGTGGAATAACGCTTCACCCACAATGAGGCTGTCCTGTTCCTCGACCAGGGTGTTGATCCAGAGAGTGTCTTTGTTTTGCGGAAGTGCGATTATTCTTATGTTCGGGGTTGTTTCCTGCCATGCAAAAATTAGCCTCAGACCTGCAACCAAAGCCAGGACTGCGATGCCAATGATCGTTATCAACATGGAACTCCTGCCTGTCCATGGAGCAAGAATGAGCCCGGCAGCGGCAAGCACACAGCCAAGCAAATATCCGATCCCTGAAATTGTAACCGGCAAGCCCAGAACCACCGCGATGATCGCAAGAATTGGCAGCGCCAGAATAACCCCTAGCAGAAATAGTAAATAACGGAACATATTGATTGAGTCTTTCCCAACTCTCACAAGATATCCAAAATGTGATGTAGTATTTCAAATGACTTGATTTAACATGGTTTTCATGCGCTTAGCGCCGGTGCATATTTCTCAAGCAATCCTTCAACTTCCTTGGCCTTGTCTGCAATCTCGTAACTTTCAAACTGCTTGATTTCGAACAGATGGGAAAGCTGCCCGTATAATTCGGGCAATCCCAGGATCTCTTCCACCTGTTCTCGAATCCATTTATTGTAGGCGATGGGATACGTTTGGCGCGCAATGAACAAGGCTTGCAAAAACTCACGATAGGCATTGTAAAGCCGGTCAAAGGATTGAAAGTACAAGCCACGTTCAATATAAAGTGGAATGTGGTTCAGGTTGTTAAGGCAGTACCATCGCACTCTGTCCAATCTTTGCTGACGCAATTCCTCATTGTAGTAGGGGAGCCATTGTCCTTTAAGTTGCGAAAAATAATCACTTCCCTCCCATAACGGAACGCTATAGGCTAAAAAGTTTCCGACCTCTATTTCAAAGTCGTCCGGTCCGGCAGCCTCATCTTGTTCCTTTGGATTAAAGACCCCCTGAATAAAATCGGGATGCACTACCGAGTATTTGCCAGCTTTATACAGGTGCTGAATAGCCTCATTTGATTTCTCGAATTCTGTCCAGCCTGCCTCTAACTCACTTAACGGTGATCGCGAGGGGTCAGATCTGGCAAGCATAACGACATCAAGGCAGCTATCGCGAGTGGCTTTACCACGCGCACAGGAATTGACCAGTAATACGGCATCGATTTTGTAATTGGATACAAAGAAGTCAACGATTGCCTTTGCTGCTCTTTGATGGTCTGAAGTCGGATAGGTTGCTTCGAGTTTCATGATCTCATTTATTTGTCTGATAGTTTTAGCTAATCTACTTCTCAACCAGGAATACAAACCTGGATAGCCGTCTTTCGCTCGTCAATTTGTGAACAGCGGACAGGAATTTTTGCAATCCCTCAAAGCGTTCGTCCCCTTCAATCTTGATTAGGTCGTCGCGATGTTTTTGACGGGAGGCGTGCCAGCGCCCCGATGTTAACTCGATATTCCCAGTCACATCCTCGCAGCGAATGAGTTTGAAGCCTGCTTCTTTGATCATGTTTTTCGTCACCTCCAGTGGAACAAAAAGGAAAAAGCCAATGTTACTGCGGGCTGCCAATTCCTCATTGGAGACCGGGCCTGTCGTAACAACTGGATCAGTGAATAAAGCGCGTTTTCCTGATTTCAACACGCGGTGCCATTCCTGAAAGTACCCGAGTCGGTCATGGAAATGATTCATGGAATCGATACACATCACCGCGTCGAAGGTTTCATCGTCAAATGGCAGACGCTGATTCACATCCGCAAGTTGGAATTTGGCCTCTCTCAGGTTTGCATCGAGCGCTTGCTGATTTGCAGTTTTAATCCCCTCCTCATTGATATCAAGCCCTGTAATTCGACACTTGAATTTCTTTGCCAGATACAGAGCGGGTCCGCCTGAGCCGCTGGCAATTTCAAGAACCTGATCGCCAGCAGAGAGATTGAGCCAACTGTAGAAGGTGTCATATTCATCGGTCGTGATCCAGCTATTTTGACCGATATCCTCGCCGTAGGTTTCTCTCCTAATTTCCGTCAAAACCTGCGCTTGGAAGTTGCCGTAGGTACTGTTGTATAAATCAACCTGATTTGACATGGCTGTCTCCTAATTCTAAAGAAGATCACTTCAAATTTTCTAAAACTTTACTACGGATCCAACACATCAAGAGAGATTTCACCTGTGGTTTCCCCTCGAGTGACGGTAATTTTCCAACAGCCTGGTTCAGGGAAGTTGAACCCCGTTCCCCATTCCTGACCAGGACGTTCCCAATTGGAACCTCCGTGATAATCTGGGCCCCAGACCGGCAGAATGATGGTGCCATCTTCATTTTGAGCCTGAGCACGGAATTCTTCGCCTGCCCCAGTGATTCGCCAAACAATTTTCTCATCCTCATTCATATGTGCAGTTTCAAAAAATAGCAAAGCCCACATCTCACCCTCAGATTTCATGGTTCCCTGGATTTCAGGGAAACTATTCTCGGATTTCTGAATTTGAGAAGGTTGACACGCGGGTTGTGTTTCAGTGAGGGTGGTGTTCGTCGGTCCGCATGCCACGAGTAAAACCGAAATAGCAAAAAACAGGAATATTTGATGCATATGGTATCGACAGAATTATAAGCCCCAATGATAATTTGCTAATCCACCGTATCACCCACCCCACGCATGCGACAAGGATATCCTCTACAGGCTGGCATGTGGTACGATAAAAACATACGGAGCGGTTTCTTTCTTCGAACAAGGAGAACCAATGGTGCGTCCAAAATCACCTGTGCGTCTGGATGGGATGGACCCTGCGGTCTGCTCGATGGAGTATCGCTTGAAGATCATCGGCAGGTTGCCTTTCTTCAAGCATCTGCCTGTTGGCGCGATTTCCAAAATCAACAGCCTATTCCATGACAGTGATGTGTCTGCAAACGAGCGGATTTACTTTGAAGGTGACGAGGCGAGACACTTATATCTCGTGGCGATGGGAAAAGTGAAACTGGTACGCAATACCGCGTCGGGACGCGAAGTGCTGCTGGACATTTTGCACGGCGGTGAATACTTGGGCTCCCTGACCATCTTCGGCGGACGCGTCTACACGGAAACTGCCATTGCCCAAACGGATTGTTGTATCCTGCGGATCTCCGCGGAAGATTTCGAACACATCCTGTCAGATCATCCCGATGTAACGCGCAAGGTCCTTGAAGCGGTCAGCCAACGCTTGGCGGAGTCGCAGGAAATTGTCAAGCAATTGAGCGCATACACTGCCGAACAGCGGATCGCGTCCGCGCTATTGCGGTTGGCGCAAAAATTGGGCGAAGCGCGCGGACAGGATGTGCTGATCCAATTGCCATTTTCGCGTCAGGATCTGGCCGCAATGACCGGGTCCACCACCGAGACAGTCAGTCGTGTCATGAGCCGTTTCGCAGAAGAAGGATGGGTAAAGTCAGGACGCAAATGGGTGACGGTCAAAGCCGCGAAGCGATTGGAAGAACTGGTAAAAAGGGGTGCAGTTAATTGATCTGGGTCATATAAGTTTTGGCGGGGGAGGAGTACATTCGATGTGTAAGCATTCGAAAAGGAAAAGGAGATAAAACATGAATACCCTAACCCAACCCTTACGCGATGAGCACAAAGAATTGTTCCCTTCTGTTGACCGAATCCGCCAGGTGGCCGAACTGATCGGCGATGTGCCGATTGCTGAAATCCGCCGCGGCGTGGAGGAAGTGTATGACTTCCTTGCCAATCACCTCAAGCCTCACGCGGAGGCGGAGGAGGCTGCGCTCTATCCCGTCGTCCAGAACGTGCTCGGCAGTCCTGACGCCACCAAAACAATGAGCCGTGACCATGTGGAAGTTGGTTTCTATATTGATGAACTCGCCGTGTTGAAAGATGGACTGACGGACAAACCGTTGACGTCTGAACAAGCCACAGCCCTGAGGCGCGTGCTGTTCGGCGTGTATGGACTCGTCAAAGTCCACTTTGCCAAGGAGGAAGAAGTTTACCTGCCGATCCTTGACCAGCGCCTGAGGCCTGAGGCGGCTCAGGAAATGTTCGAGCAAATGGAAGCCGCGGCGCACGAAGCCAAACACGCCGCGCATGAGCACAGCGTCTAGCGGATAAAAAGGGACGGTCGCTATCAAAGCGACCGTCCCTTTTTGTATCTATCTTAGGTCTTAACCTGCCATCATCCGTTCCTTCGCAATCTTTTACCCAACCCATATCATTCCAGACTCCATTTTGATTACCGGAAGGCAGGATCTGGTCACATTAAATAATTAATCAATGAATAATGGACCTCTTCTAATAAAACCCTGTATAGTTTCTAAGTTACCAGCATCTGGTGGAATATATTCTGTCCACCAAGTAACGCCCGCCTCGGCAAGAGAACGAATACGCTCGCGTTCTTCCTCCCAATCAGGGCGTCTTACACTTCCGCCAGTTGCAATATCGTATCCCTGTAATGAACCGCGTTGTTCTTGAATAAAATCTCGTAATGTGCGAATATCATCGGGCGTCAGGAAATGACTTTTATGTTTATAAGGACACATCCCATCCCAGCGTGCGGCACGAAGCGTAGGACCTTCAAGGGGGAATCCGCCACCTACCCAAATCGGAATGCGCGGGGATTGGAAGGGACGCGGTAAAAAAGTTACTTCTTTCACTTGGTAATATCGACCTTCATAATGAAATGGCTCTCCACTCCATAGTCCCACAAGTACCTCAAGTGCCTCATCTAGCATGTGAGACCGTTCTTTGGCGTTTTTCATTTCGTTGAAGTGGGTGAAACTTATATCTGACCCAACCGACTCGCCTGTATCACCCAAACCGACTCCAAGGATGAACCGCCCGTTTGACAGATGATCGATGGTAACTGCTTCACGCGCCAATTTCCAGGGACGACGGCGCGCAAGAGGTGTAACGTGTGTACCGAGTCGAATATGTTTGGTTTGTATCGCCATTGCCGCAAGTGCGACCCAGGGATCATACGTAGAAACACTTTGGTTGCTTTGCCAGACAATATAATCTTCCAGAAAGACCCCGTTCCATCCAGAATCTTCGGCAAGCTGCGCTAGTCCTGCGAGGGAGCGTGCATCGCCCCAAGGACCACCGTTAGGAAGACTGAGCCCGTATTGCATATTCACCTCTTAGTTACCAAAACAATCTGTTGCCCGCCTCTTGGGCAAGTTCCTTGAAAAAATCGGTTTATCCCGTAATATAGCCTTCAGGATTTTCTTCGCTATTCAGGATAGCCCTAAAATCCCTTAATGATTCATGATAGGTACTGGGATCGAAACTATCAAAGCTTCGCTCTCTTGGAAGGGTTATATCGAGACAATGCATTGCCATGCGGACTCGCATGCGAAATTTGAACTCGTCATCATATCGATATCCTGCGATGTCTAGAAAGCGTTGTCGCAACGCAGGAGGGTAATACCACCATAAGAGCGCGCCCATATCCAGGGCAGGATCATCCATTGACATGGACTCGAAATCCAGTACGTAGATTTTCCCATCTGAAGCAAACAGCCAGTTCGCGTTGCAGATATCGCCGTGAGATGCCACAAGTCCTTCGCCTGAAAACTGATTAACTTGTTCGGTAAGATACTCAAAACTATTATCTACAAACTCAGCAACGGTGGGAACCTGCACTTTATAGTGTTCCCACTTTTGACGAAGATGATTCAGTGCTCGTAATCCCGCATCCTTATGAAAGTTTGAAGATACCACTGGTAAAACTTTCTTTATTCGAGGATGATGATGCATTTTGCGAATGAGTCCAGCGACTTTCATCAGCTGATTGCAATAATCCAATCGAGAGGGCCTGCGACCTGCAATGAATGACTGAACGATGATAGATAAGCCGCTTTCCAACTGACCATGAACCAGAACAGATGATGTTAAGCCAATTTCTGCCATGGCTACATAACGTTCAACCTGGACGCCGACTTTCACGAAGTAGCTCTGCTCATCTCCTTGTGCAAAATAGGATTCCATCCCACTTCCGTGGGGAGGTGAAAATCTCCAATCATGGGTTGAAAAATATTTTTGCAGAAAATGAAGTACCTCCTGCTGGTGTTCCAGTTGATTGGGCATAAGCTATTCTAACCCCGCATGGACCCCTCACAGGCTGATTGCGCGACTCCCTTCTCCTAACAATTTACAACAACTGTAATCGCCAATGCCCTCCGTGTATCATTAAAATACTTCTGCCAGCCTGGATGGATGAAGAGTCTTGCTCAACCCGTAAAATTCGCAGAAACTCATAATAAGCGGATTCCATTTGTCGGCATCGATATGATGTCGCTTTTCAGGATTCAAAATAGCCTCGTCAATGTGTACGCGAATAATACGGGCCTCAATTGCCATTGAGAAATCCTCTGGGTCGCCGAATTGATGAAACTTCTCGACAATTGCTTCAAGCTGTACAGCACATTCAGCTGCCCGCGGTGGACGGACAATATCCGATACAACCTGGGTAAGCCCCGCGTGTGCAAACTTATCGGCCACGTGTTGAAACCCCATATTGATCTTGTACTCTGGTACGGGAGTTTTCCCTGTAGTCAGCGCTAGCCGATCCACCGCGCGGACAAGGTCCGATGATGGGAGATTTAATACACATTCCCTTTCGCGCAGTAAATTTTCAACCGTTTTCGAACGGGAACCCATACCTAACATACAGGATTGATCAAGCCACCACGCAGAAGACATGGGTGCAAGATTGGCAGAGCCATCTTCGTTTAGGGTGCTAATCAGCACGACTGGCGTGCCGAAATATAGGATCTTGGGTTGGATGGTTTGGTGCATGATATTTTCCTTTGTCAATTGATAAACATGCTGGTAGTTTATTGCCAAAGGATCATGGACACCACCCGATTCTTGCTCTTTTATCCCGCTAAGTTAAATCTCTAATTCACCATCACAGACATGTTCCTCGGGAAATCAAGACTTTCGCATCGCTATGCTATTCAAGTCTCATAGCAGTATGGTTTTTAATCTCTATTGTCAAATCCATTCTGTTTTTCTTGATAACTTTATCAAAGATTTCCTGAATAAAAGGAGCAACAAAATATTGCGGATCTTCTTCTGGGGTAAGACCTAAATCCATGCTGTCCATGTAATCACTTGACATCATGTATTTATCGTTTGTATAGAACAAGTAGGACAAATGCAGAATGAACAAATTCTCCAGGTCTTTTGAAAATCGATTTAGAATGCTAAATCTGTTTTTTATGTAAAGCTCGTTATCATTTAAAAGAAGATTATGATAGAAGTTGTAATGAGTATGATCGTTACAACGGTCTCTTATTTCTTTATATGTATTATCTTTATAAAGCAAAGCGTTGATAGCGGCTAAATTTTCTGATTTACGGATATAGTCGGCCATAATACGATATTCTGGTAGTTGCTCTTTGCCGTGTAGCCAATTGTTTATCTTTTCAACTACGAAGTTTTCGATGCTGAAATTATCATCTAAATACAAGTTGGAGTAGACATTAATTATCATTGAATCATGATATTTCCGCAGGAGAGCGTACGAATCGTTAATTCGCCCTTTTATCAAAATATCTTTAATTGAGTCTAGAGTTCCTTGCATTGAAGAGTAAACATAGGTGTCGATATTAAGAACAGAACCTATGGTTCCTTGCGTAACTCAGCTCATAACTGAACTTGCCAAGTCTCTGTAGAATTCAGCATACTTTAATAATTGTTCAAGCACAGGATGTTCTTTATTTGCCATATCCATTTTCCAATTCCTAATCCACCGTCAGAGTCTTCGACAAATTCCTCGGAAAATCGGGATCAAAGCCTCTCATCACGCTCATGTGATACGACAGCAACTGCAACGGCAAGACCGCGAGCAGGGCACTGGTCTGTGGGTCAGACCTGGGGATGACGACCAGGTCGTCACCGTTGGCGCGCAGGCGGGAATCTTCCTCAGCAATGGTGATCGTCCGTGCGCCACGCACTTTGACCTCGTTAATGCCGCTGATGATTAGCGGTACATCGTTCGGTCCCGCGACGAAGAGGATCGGGAATCCCTTGCTCACCGCGGAGAGCGGTCCGTGTTTGAACTCGGTCGAGAGCATCCCTTCGCAATGCGCGTACGTGATCTCTTTCAACTTCAACGCGCCTTCGAGCGCGATGGGGTAGGTCGCGCCGTAGCCGAGACAGTATAGGTCGTTCCATTCATTGATGTATCTCGCAATCGATTCAATTTGCGGTGCGACCATGTCAATAGTTTGTTCCATCAACTCAGGAACGCGGGCAAGTTCGCTGCGCCGCCCTGAGCCTGTCGAATGGGTATCTTTTCCAGCAAGTCTGTAAGCCAGGTACAAAAACGTAACAACTTGATTCGTAAATGTCTTCGTGGCGGGAACGCTGATCTCATATCCGCAGCACAAGGGCAGGCAGAACGAAGTGGCTTTTGTCAGCGTGGAGCCGACCACGTTCGCCAGTCCAAAACAAGCCATGCCGCGCTTCTCAGCGGCTTCCAACGCATTGAGCACATCCTTGGTCTCGCCCGATTGGCTGACAAAAATCCCCACGTCATCATGATTCACTGCGGGCGCGTATTGGGCGATGAATTGGGTGGCCAGCACGGGGATTGCGGCGCGCCCCGCCAGTTGCGCGAGATAGACTGAGCCCACCGACGCGGCGTGATAACTTGTGCCACATCCGATCAAAAATAAATGACGTGCCTTCCTCATCTTCTCGATCAATGGCTGGACCTCAGGGCTGCCATCCAATAAGTGGAGCAGTTCGCGCGCCACCTGCGCCTGTTCGTGGATCTCCTTGAGCATGAAATGTGGATAGCCGCCCTTCTGCACCGCATCCATCGACTCGGTAACGATCTCTGCTTTTCGCTCGATCAGCTTCCCATCTTTGACCGAACGCAGTTCGACTTGGTCTGCCCACAACGTCACGATCTCACCATCTTGCGGACGAATCACATTTCGGGTGAGAGGCAGAATCGAAGGCAGGTCTGAGGAAACACAGGTGAAGCCTTCGCCGAGTCCTACCACCATGCCCGAACCTTTTTTGAAGGCATAAAGTTTGTCGTCATCCGCACATCCGATCACAAAGGCATAATCACCCTGGAGATCGCCATAGGCCAAACGGATCGCGTCAATAAATTCATAGCCACGATGGATATAGCGCTCCACAGCATGGACGCAGGTCTCGCCGTCGTTCTGCGAACGGACGGTCATGCCCTCTGCGATGAACTGCCCGCGCAACTCGACATTGTTTATTACGTTTCCATTGTGCGCGCCAACCATGTCCCCATCGGAGTCTAGATGTGGCTGAGAATTGACTTGCGACGGCTCTCCAAACGTTGCCCAACGCAATTGAGTGATGCCGCGTGAACCACGCATCTCTGCGATGTTATATTTTGCTGCGACCGTATCCACCTTGCCGACATCTTTTCGTAAGTCAATTTTGCCGTTCTTCAACGTCGCAGCGCCGACCGAGTCATAGCCGCGATATGTCAATCGTTCCGCCGCCTCGATCAAAATGGTTCCTAAGGCTTCTTCTTTATTTGTCACGTAACCGAAAATCCCACACATCCAAAGCTCCTGTTTCATATATTCTTCGATGATTGAGTAGAGAGGGTGTTCTTCCCGCTCGTATCGAAACCATCATGTAATTGAAGCATTCATAATTACTGGTGGTCTCGATATGGGCTTCGCCCTACTCGATCAGCGAAGTATTCTCGCCGCGGAATTATATTCGAGCGAAGAAATTGACATAAAGGATGTTAATCCTCAACTAAGAAGTATCTTTTTCCGCTCTTCCTTGAAACAAAAATACTTGACAAAGTCAAGTAATATGAATATGATGGGAGAATGAAACAAGATCAGGAATTAATTGACCGAGTCAGAAGTTTCAACCGCTTCTATACAAATATCATCGGGCTGCTCGATCAACATTTCCTTGACAGTCCATTCTCTCTGACAGAGGGGCGCGTGTTATATGAAATCTGCAATACCGAAGGGTGCTCTGCTAAAAAGATCAGAGAGAAGATAGTCATCGATGAGGGGTATCTCAGCCGCATTTTGGACAGTTTCTCAAAAAGAGGTTTGATCAAAAAAACGCCCTCTTCAAATGACGGGCGCCTGTGGATCATCGCTCCAACCGAAAAGGGGAAAAGGGAGTTTGCAAGACTAAACGACAATTCGAATCTATTGATTTCTCAAATGATCGAGAAATTATCCGAAGAAGAGCGGGCAGATCTTCTAATCAAAATGGAGGGGATCCGCATACTGTTGGAGAAAGCCGCATGAATAAAGTTGCTCTGGATGATATTTCCATTCGCACTGAGCTTCAGCCGGGTGATCTAGGATACGTCACATTTATGCACGGTGCGTTGTATCACAGGGAATACAACTATGGCCTCCAATTTGAAAGTTATGTAGCAAAAGGTCTATGTGAATTCTACGAAAAATATGACCCCAACAGAAGCCGTATTTGGGCTTGCGTACACAACGACCGAATGATCGGCTTTCTTCTTTTGATGGATCGCGGCGAAGCCGCACAACTGCGATATTTTCTCATCGAGCCTGAATATCGCGGCCTTGGTATAGGTTTGAGACTCTTGAATTTATATATGGATTTTCTACGCGAATGCGGTTACACGTCATCCTACTTGTGGACAACCCATGAACTTACGATCGCTGCTGCGCTGTACAAAAGGCTTGGTTACAAGCTGACAGAGGAAAAAGCATCAAATTCTTTCGGCAAACTTCTGACAGAGCAGCGCTATGATTTGATCCTTCCCTAGGGTTTCTAGTCCAGTTTCAAATTGCCGTTTTCATCAAATGGAAAGAACGGATTGTGAGCAACTTCCCAGCAATAGCCGTCGGGGTCAGCAAAATAGGAACTGTAGCCACCCCAAAACACTTTTTGCGGCTCCTTCAAAATTTTCACGCCTTTCGCTTTCAAGTCACTGATAATCTCATCCACTTCCGATTCACTCTGTGCATTGTAAGCCAATGTGAATCCCGCAAAGCCCTGTCCTTCAGGTGAGACAATCGCGTCTTCTGCCAATTTTTTGTGCGGATAAATTGAAATGACAATTCCACCTGCCTGAATGAACACCACATCTTCGCTGCTGGTGCTGGCAGGTTTCCATCCCAGAGTCTCGGTATAGAATTTTTTCGAGGCTTCAAAATCCCTCACGCCTAACGTGACCAGATGTAAATGTTGATTCATGATTTAACTCCTCTTATCCTGATACATCCCACGGCGTGACTCCTGGTCTACGCTCGCCTCGCATCGACCCGCGAATTGTTTCCGCTAAATCGGGCATGACCTCCGCGGTTGCCGCCAGCAGGCCGAAGCAGCCCGCGATCATCATATCCCCGAAGGGGGTGGCAAAATAAGGGACAATAGCCGATTGACCATGGACCATGGTCAATCGGCTATTGTCTACCTTCCGAAACATTGACCTTCTCGGCCCTGTCACCACCACATCAAACTCATCTTGGCCGAATTCAAATTTTTCCTGAGAATACATCAGCGCGCCGTGGCCCATGTCATTGAAGACATCTTCGTGTTTGAGTGTACTGTCTGCCAATCTTCGCAAAAGCGATTCGAGTTTTTGCAAATCAATCTCACCGGTGTGATGTTCGAAAACACCTTCAATTCCTTTTTCACCCAGACGAAAAGCCAATGTATGAAAGTTTCCCACATTGCAAATGATCTTCTGCTTTCGCTGTGCAGCCATGGGATCAAAATTCGCGCCTAACACCGCGGCAGGAGCTGTATCCATCACGACAAGAGGAGAGGGCAACTCACCCGCCGACTCAGCGACAGCTTGCAGGCGAGTCATGATTTTAGGGATATCGGTTGAAAGATAGGCAAACGCCGAAAGGGAATTCTTTGCTCGAATCTGTTCATCCAAATAATCAAATCGGAATTGACGATCTGACACACCAGCGGGTGCATTGCCATGATCGAAGACCGCAACAGCGATGGCTGTCAAATCGTTCAAAGAAACGCCATAATCACTGAAGGTCTTGGAAATTAACTCAAAATCAAAATCTTTTAACTCGATCTTACTGACCGCTGATAGCTGACGGCTTTCTTCCTCCGAAACAATCTTTATCCCCAGCGCTTCCACTTTATCCAATTCATCATTAAGCGTTGTCGCGGCGGATGGAGTCATATAAACAGGAATCCCCGCACGCACAGTTTCTTCGACAGCCCACGCCGAGGGCCCGCCTCCCATTTGATGACCGGTGAGCAGGATGGGAGTCCGCGCTTCCAGTGCCTGCTTGACGCGGCGATGGATCATCATTGTGGGCGAAGGCAGGATGAGTTTGAATCCATTCTCAATATCGAGGCGGGAATCATAGAGGAAAATATCCTGCGTACCTGTACCTATATCAACCGTTAAGATTTTCATTTTATTCTATCGGTGGTCAAGTAGCGCTGAGCTTTTAAGACCACATCTTGAAATTTTTTATGACCTCTTTCTCTTGGTTTCGACACCTGCATGATTTGCTGAGTAAATCATGCAGGTGCAAGTGTACGTTCCGCAAAAACATGCGCAACTACTCAACTAGCGGGTTACACCTCAATCCCCAGCCACTTGCGGATGAAATAACCGATGATAAACGAGAAAGCTGCGACGCTGAGGCTGAGCACTGCCATCTCTACAAATCGGGCGCGGAAGGATTCTCCCTTGGCAACGCTGATGTAGTAATTGAAAATCGCAATAATAATCACAGCCGTGGTAAGCGTGATCGCCAGGTCCAGGATGTAATTTTCGATTAAAAGATAGGGCAGCACGAGTAGTGTAACCGTGATAATATAGGCAATCCCGGTGTAGAGCGCGGCACGCACGGGATGTTTGCCTGTATCTTCAGAACGCGTCGAAAGATACTCGCTAGCTGCCATCGACATGGACGCGGCAATACCTGTGATGAGTCCTGAGAGGGCGATCAATTTCACATTTTGCAGAGCAAGCGTCAGTCCCGCGAGGGCGCCCGTCAATTCCACCAGCGCATCGTTGAGCCCCAATACCACCGAACCCGCATAACGCAGCCTTTCCTCATCCAGCATATTGATCAGCCGTTCTTCATGCACATCCTCCTCGTGTCGGAATTCCTCAGCTTCAGGGATGTCATTTGAAACAGCCGCATAATCCCTTTGGACAGCTGCCTCGCCCTGTTCCATCAATTTAATGCCAAAGGTGAAACCAAAAGCAAGGCTGATGAAATAATAGAACCAGACGTAGAACCAGCGCGGTTGAATATCCTGATCGGTATATTTTTTCCAGCCGTTGTAATGACGCAGTTCATCGTCGGCGATCTGTTCGATGATCTTTGCATTTTCAGGTGAATTAATCTTTTTTGCCAGTCGCTTATAAATATGATATTCAGTAATTTCCGTCTGTTGAAAGTTCAGGACCTGCTTACGCACACTTTCAGAAAGTTGCATTTCCTTCTCCTCGATTTTGGTCTCTGTATTGTAAGCTATTTTGAGCTTTCCTTTTCCGCCCCAATTTCCAAAGATTAATTTCTCCAAATTGATGAATGCCAGCAACAAAAGGCAGGTAAAGAAGTGTTTTTTGTCCTCATCTATTTAGAAAGAATTGTATATGATATGTCTTAACACATCCTCAGGAGGACATATGCAACGGAAGTCCCCTAATCCCTTTTTATCGTTTGTTTTCATACTGATTGTCGTTTCGCTCGCCTGTTCGACCGCTCAACCCACGCCAATAAGTACGCCTCAACCAACAGCTACCCTAACCAAGGCAGCGACTCCCACGAATACCCCCAGGCCCTCCCCAACGCCCAGACCCACGCGGACGCCAAATCTGGCAACTACACAATATGCAGAAGAGTTGAACGCCGAAGTGAAAGCCTACTATGCTAAAGGTTACCTGGCGACAACGGATGGCAGATTCGTGGTGCTGGATGACTTCAGCTACGATTGGGCACAGTTAGGTTGGTATAACTGGCTGCCTCTCAAGGATTCGGCCAGTGACTTCTTCTTAAGCGGCCATTTTAAATGGGACTCTGCCTTCAAAAATTCAGATATCTCTGGCTGTGGCTTCATTTTTGGTTTACAGCCAAACGATGATCATTATGCTGTATTTCTTGATCGGGCGAAGATTTTCTTTCTTATCACCGATCATGCGCTTGGCTATTCAAAGCCCATGTCACCGACTCGCGGCACTGGGCGTGTGAAATTTGATTACCCGGCTGAAGCTGATTTCACCTTGATCGTTAAGGGTGCGTACGCGTATGTGCTTGTGAATAATGAAGACGTAGGTGAATATACCCTCGCACAGAGCAGATCATTACAAGGCGACCTCGGCTTAACGGTGCTCTCGGGAACGAACCGGGACTATGGCACGCACTGTGAAATGACCAACCTCCATCTTTGGGTTCCACAAGAGTAAGTAAATAGCCCTAATCCACCTAATCGCCTGCGCGACCTTGCCGCGCAGGCTGTTTTGGCTTCCCTCGCAATTAATTCGGAGTAGAGGTATCATATTGAAATCATTTTGAAGAACTGATATGGAGTCATTTGAATGTCCAACCTCGCGCTGACGGAACTCCTCGCCAGCTACGTCCCAAAGCTGATCCAAAACCGAGTTATCGCGAATCCCTCTCCCATCGAAGCGCCAGTCGCAGAGGAACTTCAGGCCGCCATTCTGTTCGCAGATATTTCAGGTTTTACGCTGCTCACCGAAAGTATGGCGGAAAGGGGACCGACCGGGGTTGAGACACTTGCCCGGATTCTGAACGAATATTTTGGTCAGCTGATCGACATTATCCACGACTATGGCGGGGATGTGGTGAAGTTCGCGGGTGACGCCGTGATCGCTGTCTGGCCGATCGTTCCAGACCTTGGGCTGGTTGCTTCCATTTCAAGGGCGGATCAATGGCAGTGGACGATGCGTGCGGCAGAATGTGCACTCGAGGTTCACCAGCGGCTCACGAACTACCATGTTGAGGATGCGAACCTTTATCTCAAACTTGCGGTAGGGATGGGCAGGATCAATACGGTGCATGTGGGCGGGGTTTTCAATCGCTGGGAATTCCTGATGACGGGCAGCCCGCTCGTGGAACTGGGGATCGCCAACAGTATTGCCAAAGCGGGCGATATCCTGATCACCCCTTCTGCCTGGAAATTGATCCGGAATGATTGTAATGGCTTGCCAATCGAATTTGAACTCAAGGATACGATTGCGCAAGGCGGCCGTCTCGAAAGTCTGAATAAGCCCTCCTCCATTTTCAGTTCGCCAAAAAGGCCCGTCATTCCGAATGGCGCGGAGAACTCTTTACGCCCTTATATTCCCGGAGCTGTTATCAATCGTCTTACCGCGGGTCAGGGCAGTTGGATCGCGGAATTAAGGCGCGTGACAGTCCTTTTTATTAATTTGCCTGATATCGATCAAAACACCGAATTGGAAACGGCGCAAAATATATCGAAACTGATCCAGCGCTCGGTATATCGCTATGAAGGAAGTATCAACAAGATCAATGTAGATGATAAGGGCATCACGATTCTTGCCGCGTTGGGGTTACCCCCCTTCTCCCATGAAGATGACCCGGCTCGCGGCATTCAAGCCGCGTTGATGATCCGCAAGGAGTTAGCGAACCTGAATGTTCCCAGTTACATCGGCGTTGCCACGGGACGAATTTTCTGCGGATCGGTTGGGAATGAATCGCGCCGCGAATATACGATTATTGGGAACGCCGTAAACCTCTCGGCGCGCTTGATGACTGCAGCGAGCAAACAGGATGAGCTGATTGATAAGTATGCTGTCCCGATCTTGTGTGACCGTCTCACATACGATAGTGCAAAAGACGCGGTGGAGTTCAAGCCTCTTCCGCCTCAACAGATTAAGGGTCGGACGGAGCCGGTGGAAGTGTTCCACGCAGTCGAAGCGAAGAAGAGTGTTGTTCGCTCGAAAACGGAACTGATCGGTCGCCAGGAGGAAAAGACGCTGATTGCCACTGCCTTGCAGGAGTTGTCGCGTGGTGCACTGCATCAGACGCTGGTCTTACAGGGTGAAGCCGGGATTGGTAAATCGCGCTTATTTGAAGATCTTGTGCGTCAAGCAGAAACGTTGGATGTGAAAACATTCGTTGGCAGCGGGGATGGCATCGAGAAATCCAATCCATATCATGCGTGGCGTCCCATCTTTGATAAGATTTTTGAAATTGAAGATTTGTCTGCGAAAAGTGATTTTAGTGGGGAAATGGATGCGGCGATTATAGATCGTGTTGTTGAAAAATTAGCAAGGATCGATCCGGACCTTGTTCGGTATGCTCCATTGATCGATGTTGTTTTGCCGATTCACATACCGGATAATGAGTTGACCTCAGCCATGTCCGGTGAAATCCGGGGTGGCAATGTTCGTGAGATTTTGGCCCGGCTACTGGCTTTCGAAGCCAGCACGACGCCTCTGTTGATCGTACTGGAGGACCTGCACTGGTTTGATTCAGCATCGTGGGCACTGCTCGTGGATGTTCAGCAAAAAGTGCGACCATTGTTCTTGGCATTGAATACCCGTCCATTATCAGACCCAATCCCAGTACAGTTCAAACAAATTGTCGAAACTCCGGGGGCACGCTTGGTGAAACTCGAAGCGATGATGCTTGACGATGTGGAAGCACTGGTGTGCCAGCGTTTGGGTGTCAAGTCTGTTCCACCCATGATCGGAAGATTGATCCGGGAAAAGTCGGAAGGACATCCCTTCTTTGCCGAGGAACTGGCGTATGCCCTGCGTGATTCGGGGACTCTGGTGATCGAGAATCAGGAATGTCAGATATATTCACGGTTCATGAATTTTGAAGACCTGGCACTGCCCGATACACTCCAGGCAGCCATCACGAATCGTATCGACAGCCTCGATCCCTCCCAGCAACTGACGCTTAAAGTTGCCAGCGTAATTGGACGTATTTTTGCATTCCGTCTTCTTGAGGCGATTCATCCCATTGAAGCTGATAGGTCCGCGCTTCCGGATTACATGGCGACATTAACGCGGCTAAGCCTGACACTTATCGAATCAGAAGCGCCTGACCTCGCTTATATTTTTAAGCATGCCGTGACGCAGGAAGTGGCATATAACTTGATGCTCTTTTCCCAGCGTAGGCAATTACATCAAGCGGTCGCCGAATGGATCGAGCAAACCTATGAAAAAAATATCGAAGCCTATTACACGCTTCTGGCTCATCATTGGTCACAGGCCGCGGAAACCTCGGAGGCACAGCGAAACGATCAAGCCTTGCTGAAGGCGGTAGAATATCTTGACAAGGCTGGTGAACAAGCCGTGCAGAATTATGCCAACCAGGAAGTGATCCAGTTTTTCACACAAGCACTTGAATTGGATGAGAAAATATCCGGGCCAGAGATGGGTCAGATCGTGCAGGAGCGGCGCATCCGCAGAGCGCGCTGGCACAGTCGGATCGGCCTGGCTCATTATGGGCTGGGTTCCCTGCCAGGCTGTGAAAAGCATGTTCGTGAGGCTCTGCATTTATTAGGGTATCCTATTCCCAAATCCCGGACTCAATTTGGCCTGGGCTTGCTTCCCCAAATTATTCGTCAGGTGTCTCATCGATTCTTTCCAGCACGCCATATCGGTGTGCTTAAAGGACAGGAACGGGGAATTGCCATTGAAGTTTCGCGTCTCTATGAATTGATGGGCAGGATCTATTTCTATTCGCAAGAGACGCTTCCAATTATGTATTGCGCCCTCTTTCTTGTAAATACTGCTGAAAAGGCCGGCCCCTCAGCCGAACTCGCCTCTTCTTATGCGGCGATGGCAATCCTGTCGGGATTTGCCCAGTTACATTCCCTGGCAGAGACGTATGTTGATCGAGCTCTGGCAATTGCAAAAGAGATCAATGATCCATCCAATCTGATCACTGTGAGTGTGGTCACCAGCGTTTACCAAATCACAGTGGGAAAGTGGGAGGAGATCCGTGCTCGCGTGGAGAAGGCCAAAGCCATTTGCGAGCAGCTGGGAGATTATCGCCAGTGGGGCGATAGCGCGGTGGTCCTGGCTGAGAGCGCGCTGATTTCAGGGGATATCCAATATGCGCTCAACATCCAGAAGGTATTGCTTGAGGATGCGCGTCGCAGGCGCAATCCCCTGCAACAGGGTTGGGGATTGTTTGGAGTTGCTGCAAACAATATTCGGCTGGGAAATGAAGCGTTGGCAATTCCAATGCTGGAGGAGGCTCTCCAGATTCTGGAAGAGATTCCCAATCTTGGATCCTCGATCAACACCAACGGACAACTGGCTCTGGCGCATTTGCGTCTGGGTCAGAGCGAACAGGCGCTGGCTTATGCGAGCCGGGTGATCGATCTGGCCTCCGACATATCCCCGACTGTTTACTCCATGGATGTTGGATTTGCGGCGGTTGCTGAAGTTTATTTTGAACTATGGGAAAAAACACTTCACGATCCGAACCGACACTTGGAGGCCGATAAATACAGGTTGCTTGCCGAGAGAGCGATCAAACTCCTGCGCGCCTTCCAGAAGGTTTTTCCGATTGGTCAGCCTCCCGCATATTATTATCAGGGCTGGTATGAATGGTTGAGAAGCAAACCTCAAAACGCAATTACATTCTGGCGGAAGGGATTGGAAGCCGCCCAGAAATTTAATATGCCCTATGAGGAGGGATTGATCCGGGTTAAGTTAGGGGTCGCTTTGAAGGATGACTTGATCGAGCGGAAGGAACGCTTTGCGCGCGCGATTCAGATCTTCGAGGGGATGGGCGCAGTCCATGAACTGCGCTCTGCAAAAAGAGCAGAGGCGGAAGTCACTCAGATTTAAAATCACATTTGCGAATGGCAGACCACCGAATCTACTAGAGACGAAAAACTGATTTCCTTCAACACCTATCATTTGTCCTCATCAAAATAAATTTGAGGGACCCACCGTACAAGGAGATGGCATTCTACAATGTATACCTTAGAAGTGAAGAGAGATTATCGGTGGCATATCCTCCATCATTACAACCGTCATGCGTATTTTTACGACATGATGGAATTCATCCGCCGAGGGACTCGTCGTAAAGCCATGAGTTTGAGCGGATGGCGCAGCGGCGACAGCATCCTGGATCTCTGTACCGGTACTGGTGAAATGGCCTTGGTGTTTGCCTCTCAGGGTGCGAAAGTGGTGGGCACCGATATCGCTCGCGAGATGTTGAAGCGCGCGGCCAACAAAAGTTTGGGAACTGCGTCTGCCTGGGCGGAAATGGACGCGACCAATCTGGCGATCGCGGATGGCTCTTTCGAGATTTCCATGATTTCTCTGGCGCTTCACCATATGCCTGTCCCGGTTCAAGTGCACGTGCTCATGGAACTGCGCCGGGTGACCCGCCGGCGCATTGTGATCATCGAACCGGATGTACCGGCGGATCGTCGCTGGAGCCCGCTTTGGTCATTTGTGGCCTCCATTATTGATGAGTCCGAGTATATGCACGAATGGGTCTATCAGGACTTTATCAATACCTGTACGATGGCGGGTTTGAATGTGGAAGCTGTCCATGGGACGACCTTTGGGCTGCACCGCATTCTCCTTTGTGATCCTCAAATGGGAGCACCCAGACGTTGAAGCGTGAACTCGGAACTCTTGAGCGGGCCTTATTGATTGCCGATCAACACGCGCCGTTTCATATTGTCAGCGTTCTACGCCTTGAAAACGCGCCTTCCCCGCATATCCTGAAGCAATCGCTGCAGATTTTGCAGAACCGTCATCCTTTTCTTAGATCACGTCTTCTCTATGAAAAGGGAAACTATTATTTTGCCCGATTGGTGAACCCGGCTCTCCCATTTTATTTTTTCCCGCGCTGGAATGCCGATCACTGGGTTTATATCGCGGAGGTCGAACTTGGTAAACGCATCGATGCGTTGAGCGGGCCTTTGTTCCGTTGTACTTATCTTTATAGTGAGGCGGATGAACGCGGGGACATTATCTTTTCATTTTTTCATTCCGTTGTGGATGCTTCCTCGGTGAGCCAGTTCCTGCACGAACTATTAAGTATCTGTGCTGCATTCATGGACCAGAAAACTGTTTCTCCTTACGAACTGCCGCCCACCCCTCCCGCGGAATCTCGTTTTCCACCTGCCTTTCGCGGGTTGCCACTGGCCCTCCATCAATTGCGATATGTTGTTCAGCAAATAATCGATGAGTTTGTCTATCAAATACAAACGCGCGGCAAACGGATTCCTCCCTTGCACAATCATTCTTCCCAGGGTCATATCCTTTCCGCCCAATTACCGGAAGAACTCACTGAATCTCTTGCCAAGCGGGCACGCAAGGAAGGCATGACTCTTAACAGCGTTCTTAATGCCGCCATGCTGCTGGCTGTCAACCGGCATCTTTACGCGGGTCAACAAGTACCTATGCGGACGTTTTCATTTGCAAGCCTGCGTCCCTACGTTCAGCCACCGTTGGGTGACGAAGACCTGGCTAGCTATATCTCCCTGCTGCGTTACACGGTTTTCGTGAGTGGAGGCATTGAGTTCTGGTCGTTGGCGCGTAATTTGCACAAGAAGATTTATTCTTCGCTAAAGTCTGGTGATAAATTTGTGGCTGCCACATTGGCGGAGCCCCTGATGAAAATGGTCACGGGCTCCAAATCCTTTCGCATGGCATCCACTGCCTTGAACTACAGTGGCGTTGTTCCTGTCCAATCGGTTTATGGAAGCATCCGGGTCATGGGCTTGCATGGATTTGTATCGGCTTACGATCTTGGCCCGGAATTTTCTGCGGAAGCGCAGATCTTCAACAACAAATTATTCTGGGGTTTTATGTATCTCGAGGCAGATATGAGCCGCGAGGAAGCCAACGCAATTGTAGAGGAGATCAAGAGTATTTTGAAATCTGTGTTGTAAAACGGTCTGTCAATCCGCTTTACGACATCAAGCTAAATCTTGTCGCCTCAATAGGAACCATGTAACCCCCAGGAAGAGAAACGTCATCCCAGTCAATACTGCCCATGATTTGGCGAGCTGCGCATCGTCATAGGGAAGTCTCAAATCATCCTTCGCTTCAGGGTAATTGAAGCAGGCTGTTTTCAGCGCGCTGTTGGGGTCAAGTGGGTTTTCCGGTACATCATTACAAAGAATCGTGCTTTCCGCGATCTTGTTCATGTCAATCGTCACGCCAAGCGCGGTAAGTGACCAGCGCGTAGTCGAAAGATAAGACATCGGCTCGAATTTGTTGCCGCGCAGATCGAAGACCGCGCCCGCGAAGAAGAACTGGAAAAACAACATCATGGTGAGGATGTAGATCGCCATCTCCGTAGATTTGCTGACCGCCGAAATGATGAGACCAAAGCTGATGCCTGCCATCATGGTCAAATAGAGTGTGATAAATATTTCGATGTAACCGTTGAAATATAAACCTTTCGCTGGCATGTTTACCCCAAAGGAAATAATCAGCAAATAGAGCAAAACTTGTATGATCACAAAGATGCTGTATAGGAATACCTTGCTCAATAAATAAGGCCAGACCTTGAGATTGACCATCCGTTCACGCAGGAAGATCGAACGTTCTTTCACCAGATCATTTGAGGGAACGAAGAGACCGGTCAGTACAGCTTCCAATCCCATCACGAAGACAAAGGTATTCGTACCCGGGAACGGCGTATAGCTCTCCACCATCGTTTTCGCCGCCGCGACCGGGTCAGCCAGGATGGCGAGACTCCCTGTGAGAATATCAGGTTTGGCGATGACGAGTTGCAACGTCGCCGTCACCGGAAAGAGCAGCAACATCAGGAAGAGCGTGATCGGGTCGCTGAACAGGACACTCAGGGAACGCTGTGTCAGAACCACTAATTGTCGGAAAAAATCTCCGATGCCAAATCCCACTTTCGGTAAGGCGCGCCGGGGTATGGAGGCAAGAGTCTTTTGGCGGTCCTGAATATACTTTTTGTGTTGGGCAGGTTTCTTTTCCTGAAAGACCTGCCGCCATTCGTCGCCTTTGCTGTCGATCCGTTCGTAAATATCGGCAAAGTCTTCCACTTCGAAAAAATTCAATGTTTCTTCAGAAGGACCAAAGTAGACAAGTTTACCTTCGGATAGAAATGCGACATGATCCGTTTGCACAATATTATTGGTCGCGTGCGTCACAAGGATGACCGTGCGTCCTTCATCTGCCATGCGGCGCAGAGTGTGCATCATCTTCTTTTCGAGGCCAGGGTCGAGACCTGACGTGGCTTCATCCAGATAGATCAATTTTGGGTCAGCCAATAATTCTGCGGCGATGCTGACGCGCTTGCGTTGCCCGCCCGAAAGATTGGAGATGCGCGTCTTTCGGATGGCTTCGGTGTTCATCGAGACTGTATCCAGCACCACGTCGATACGACTCTTTCGTTCGTCCGGAGTCAGGTTCGCGGGGAGTCGCAGGCGGGCCGCGTAATCCAACGCTTTTTCGACAGTGAGGCTTGTGTGCAGAATATCCGATTGGGGCACGTATCCAAGCTGCGCGCGGAAGCTTTCATATTCCTTATAAAAATCATGCCCGTTGAGTCGCACCTGGCCATCCCCGCGGCGAATGCCGATCAGCGCGTTGAGCAAGGTGGATTTGCCCGCGCCGCTCCCGCCGACCAAAGCGATAAATTCGCGCGGCAGAATAGAAAGATTGATGTTATCCAGGATGCGCCGCTTGCCGCTCTTTGTTTTGATATCCTTGGAAAGTCCAGTAGCATCGAGCCGCATGCCGCTGCTTTGATAGGGGACTAACTGCCCATCTTGAAATAGCAAAAGGAATTTGCTGATCTGGATCAAATCCCCTTCATGCAGTTCAGCTTGCTTGATCGGTTTGTCGTTGACATAAGTGCCATTACTACTATCCAAGTCTTCAAGCAAATATTGTTCATTCACCTGGCGGACGAGTGCATGTCTGCGTGACACTTCGGAATGGTCGAGAACCAGATCACAGGTCGGTAGACGCCCGATCAATACATGTTTGATCTTTGCGATCTCTGTGGCGGGTGCGGACTGCAAAAAACCATCCATGCCTTTGGCTTGCGCGGCGGGATTGATCAGAGTGAAGCTGACCGAAACGCCATATTCCTCATCCCCGATTCGAAGGATCGACTCGTTCCCGAGCGGATACAAATGGTCGGGCTCGAGAGGTTGATTATTGAGTAGTGTTCCATTGGTACTGTTTAAATCTCGGATGACAAACCCGGTATTGGTGTTCAGGACTTCAGCATGGTGACTCGATACAAAGCGCAGAGCCTCAGGGACGCGCAAGTCGGCATCCAGGCCTCTCCCAATGATGAGCTTGTCTTTTTGAATGGGAAAATAATTCGTCTTGCCGGTGTGCCAGCGGATCTTGAAATGAGGTTTGTTTAAGGGCGCTTCACTGGCCAACCCTGCGGAAGGTGGGATTGTCGCATACGCTTCTGAGGAGAGTTCTGAAAGGAGGGTTTCACTCCCAAGTTGAAATTGGATGCGGATTTCCTGTCCCTTCTCATCCTGACCCAGGCGGATTTCATCCCCATCTCTTAGGTACATATCTTTGGCATATACGCCGTTCACCAGGACGCCATTGCGACTGCCCAGATCAATCAACCGATAGCCGTCTTTTTCGCGGCGAATCTCCAAATGCTGGCGGGAAACGGATTGATTGCCATCCGGGATAGAGACATCGTTACCAATTGCGCCGCGTCCAATGCGCGTCCGTTCGCCGAGGCGAACTGTTTCTATCCTGCCATCAGTCCAGTGGATGACGATCTGTGTGTGTTTGAGGAATAACGTTCCTTGATGTTCTGTCACTATCGCCTCCGGGCCTGTTGAATAATGATAATATTATACGAGTTTTTTATTACTAAAATCGCAAAGGTGTTGCATTATGAGTGAAGTCACGCTGGAAGAGATCAAGAGATTGGTGGGGCTGCAGTTGGGTGCGCGGAATGTAGGCGAGCAGGACCGTTTTCTTGAAGACTTATCTGCCGAATCAGCGGATGTGGCGAATCTCATCACATCTGTGGAAGAAAAATATAAGATCACCCTCAAGGAATCGGAAATTGCAAAAGTCTTCACGCCCAGGGATTTGTTTGAGTTGGTCAAGGACCGTACGTCATTACGAGGGCCCGCGCGCTTAGCAGAGTAAGGCGAAGCGCAGGCGACAAAGCAATCCTCAAGTGCAAACCGGAGATTGGAAATTGGAGATCAACACCCTCATCGAAATGCTCGAAGTCCGTGCCCAAGTTTCCGGGGAGAAAATTGCGTTCACTTTCGAAGACCAGCCTACTTCTTTTCAAACGTTGTGGCAACGTGTTAATCAATTTGCATTGTCCTTGCTCGATCAGGGCCTCAGATCCAAGGAGCGCGTAGTCATTGCGCTGCCTAATGGAGCAGAATTCTTTTTCGCGTTTTACGGAGTCCAACGTGCAGGTGGGATTGCTGTGCCTCTCTTTCCTGATTCAAGTGTCGAACGAATTGCATCTATTGCGAAATCATGTAAGGCAAGGTTTGTCGTTTTGCCTGAAGGTTCACTGAAGAGCAGTGAACTGCATGCCAATGGACTTTTGGAGTTCAGAAGCTTGCTCCTGCATGTCCAACAGGCCGTCGGACTCCAGAATTATCCGCAGGTTCAGCCGGATGACATTGCCTTTCTGCAGTATACATCTGGTAGCACCGGCAACCCTAAAGGGGTCATGCTGACCCATGCCAATCTGCTTACAAATATGCGCCAGATGATTGCTGGAATGCAGATCACAAAAGAGGATGTTTTTGTCAGTTGGCTGCCCGTTTATCATGATATGGGACTCATCCTCATGACGATGGTCCCGTTTTATCTGGCTGCGGATGTGCATCTTTTGCCAGCGGATTTGCGGAGCGTACGAGACTGGCTGAAAACAATTGATGCTTCACGCGGGACCTTTACCGCGGCTCCCGATTTCGCGTATCGGCTCTGCCTGAGGCATTTGGACTCCTTGCGCGAGTATGATATTTCCAGTTTGCGAGTCGCCCTCAACGCGGCGGAGCCGGTCCGGGCTGCGACGATCACCGAATTCGAATCGGCGTTTGGAGTAGTCAATGTAATGGTGGCAGGCTACGGGTTGGCGGAAGCGACCGTGGGCGTCAGCATGTGGACTCCACAAACGCCGGCGCGCGTCGATGCAAATGGACTGGTCTCGGTCGGTCATCCATTTCCGGACGTGGGACTAAAGATTTTGAAAGATGATCCCTCCAGTCAAATTGGTGAGATTCTGATCAAGAGCGCGGCCAATTCAAAAGGATATCTTAATAACCCCGCAGAGACCAAAGCTTTGTTCTGGCAGGATGGTTACATCCATAGCGGTGACCTGGGTTATCTGGATGAAGATGGATATTTGTATATTGTGGGACGCAGGAAAAACATTATCAAGCACGCTGGCGAGACCATTGCGCCGCAGGAGATTGAAGAAACAGTAGATGCAATCTCAGGGGTTCGCATGTCTGCTGCGGTTGGCGTTGACCGTGGTCGCGTAGAGGGGGAGCAGGCTTATGTCTTTGTCGAAGTGCGTGAGAAGCCCAATATTTCTGAATGGGGCTATGAGATGACCTTGGAAACTGTACAAGCGATCCATAACCGTTTGGGGATTCGTCCCGCGCGAGTGATTCTGGTCAAGCCGCATACCATTCCAAAAACGTATAATGGAAAGATACAGTATGTGCGTTTGAGAGAGTCTTATTTGGATGGAACACTTCGAAAGCGGGGAACAATTTTGTATCCGGAAAAGTAGAGCACCGTCTACGCCACTTGGAACGGTGGCTGGAGAAAAATAATTATGATCCTTGGCGTTGGCATTGATATTACTGAAATCCACAAGATCGAAGAAAGTATTCGAAGCGAAACATTTCAACAGAAGGTCTTCACAACTGGCGAGTTGAAAGCTGTGGATGGGCTCAAAAATAAAGCGGAACATCTGGCAGGAAAATTTGCGGCGAAGGAAGCTTTCATGAAAGCCATCGGCGCTGGGATTTGGCAGCAGGTCTGGTTTGCGCAGATCGAAGTGTTGAATGACGAATTTGGAAAACCCTCTATCAACGTTAGTGGGGAAGCTGAGGTCCGTTTAAAGCAAAGTAAGTCAGAGAAAATTCACGTGAGTATTTCCCATTCGGGCGGGATGGCCGTCGCGGTAGTGATTTTGGAGAATTAACTGAGTATGCCTAACCACAGCTGGTATAAGCCAAAACATAGGAGTGCCAGCGCGGAAACTCCCAATAAAATACGGTTTATCTTTGGTCCCAATTGACGGGCGGTACTAAATAGAAGAACAATGGTTACCAGACTGAGTATCATGGTGAGATAGAAACCCACTATAAACCCTACTCCGTAAGCCGGCGTTTCACGCCAACCGGCCAAAAGAATGGGACCGGTGACCAACGTCCAGAAGATGTAAGGGCTTGGATTCAGTATATTTACGAAGGCAGCTTTCAAAATACTTTTTTGATTTCCTGTTTCTGTTGTAGGAACAGTTGGATCAAAGTGTTTCCAGGTTTGGTAAGCGCCATAAGCAAGATACAGGACAAATAACCCGCCCGCGATATATAGAAAGCGTTGAAGCCATAAAGGAACCTGACTTAGCACAAGCAGACAAATGGTAATGATCGGGCCATCACTGATCAACGGGGCGAACGCAGCCGGGAGAACGCGCCTCCAACCGTTGGTGAGGGTTTGAGAGATGATGTACGTTTGAAGGGGACCGGGCTGAACGCCTGCCGCGAATCCGTAACCAATCCCTTGAAGGATGTAAAGCCACATAGGAGACTAGCTAGTCGATGCCCATTGATCTGACTTCGGATCCCAAAATGGACCCTCCAGACCAATCTCGGAAAAAATTTTGACCATTTCGTCCGGACCTGGGCGGCGCGATTCAACGGTGAGGCGATTACCATACCAGGTCACTGCCAGCTGCCATAATTGATCCAATGAGACAAGAGGTCTCTTCGTGACTCCATTTACTTTGCACCACTGATCTACATGTTCTTCCGACCGGAAGAAGAGCATGGTTTGTCAGGTATAGATAATATCCTTCCACCATCGCGCGGCTGGCACTGCAAAATGAACCACACATTCCTGCGGCAAAGGTTTTCCTTCGCGAATTTGAAATGCCAGAGGTTCGCCACAATCTGGACAAGTCGATTCAATGTCTGCATCACGCTTCAATGCCGTGGCAATGCCGAAGGCGTCCCAGGCGCAATTAGCAAAATAGACTTTGTCCTCAATTTTCACCCGATGCTGCGTCTCGATCCCTGAAAAGGGTGGGGCCATGCGGATCCGAGATGTAGTGCCTGGCTCCAATACCAGCAGCCGCTTCTCATATAACCTTTGAAAGGCTTGCTCCACGTCAGCCATGGAACTACCAAGGCCCAATGCAATATCAATCAAGGCTGGCATCCTGGTCGTACGCGCGATCATCTCATAAATATTCAACTTGACGGAAGTATCAAAGTCCATGAGCAAGCTCCCTTCATTGGATCAAAATAACGTAGAGCTATATCTATGATTGCCCAACCACTTCATAATGTAGGACAGTCGGTTCGAATTCAAGCAGAAAATCCTTGTCTTCAGGATAATACTTTGCAACTTCCACATCCTCCCCTGCAAACGCTTTGATCGCCTCGATATCTTTCCAGAAGGTGAGGGTAATAAAGTGTGTGATCGCGCCCTCGCTCCGTTCAAGGATATGGACGCTGAGGTTGCCTTCCACGGATTGATAATCCGGGATGGCACGCGCGTTCAGGAATTCACGATAGGCACCTGCTTTTGCGGCGGGTACTTTTCCATGCCACATTCTGGCGATCATTTCATTCCTCCTCAAAATGGAATTTTGTGGGGTCTTCATTGAACTTTGACCAGGCGATACATTGACGCGGGGTGAAAACGAACAGGCCACCTTCGTCCCATGAATTAGGCCCAGGCGTGTATCCTAAATCTTTGTATTTTTTGTATGCTTCAGAAAGTTTCTGTCCGAATTCGGGGGAGGGCTTTTCGGCAGGCCGGGATGTACCTTCGAGGATAATGGCCTGCATGCCATTTTCGAGATGGACGGAGACATTCGGATTTTGCTCAATATTGCGGCTGTGACGCGTCTCGGGGCTGCCATCGTAATAGATCTTTCCATCCACATAAACGCACCAGCGTGGCACAACGTGTGGATGACCATTGGGACGGACGGAACAAAGCCAATAGTGTTTGGATTCGGTCAGTTGCGTGGCGACCCAGTCCCAGGTCAGGAAAGAGACCGGCTTGTCCACGTATCCTTTTGGAAATTTTGGTCGGGTGATTTTTATTGGTTCCATACCCCAGACTATAAAGCAATTTTCGTCAACTCGCAATCAATTTGAATAGGAGGAAGGTATCCTTTTGCCCGGTCTCTTCTGAGAGGGGAAAAAGCCAGCCCACCATAAGCCGAAATGATAGCCGCTGAACGCGACAGCATACCCGCCGATCACATCCAAAATATAATGCTGGCCGGTGAACAATGTGGAAAATGAAACAATCACCAGGATCAGAATCCATAATAGTTTCTGGCGCGGATACCAGCGGCTAAAGAACAAGGTTAACAAGGTAGTGATATAGATGTGACCGCTTGGAAAAGCATCATATCTTCCCCATTTTTCATGAAGCATGCGCAGAAGGTATGTCAGGATATCATTTCCTGGCAGTGTCGTCGGCCTTACATAGGTGGGAACAAAAATAAATATTGTGACTCCAAAGGTAAAGGTAAAAACGCAGGCAGCCAGAAAGGAACGAAACACACGATCTTCTGTGTATAAAATGATCCATAGCACACTAAATAACCAAAGCGCATAACACAACACATAGGGTATGACCCAGATTACCCAAATCGGAAAAATATCTATCGATAGCTTTGGCTCAATTCCTCCTGAGACACGCTCGCTGGTAGGGATATAAAGTAGTTGAATACTGTATATGAGAACAAATAATAGGATTCGTTTATTCAGTGTCCTGACGAATTTATTTCCATTCGACTTTTCGATAGAATAGGCCTGAGAAGCCACTGCGAACCTCCATACGCAAAATTATATTTAAGCATACAATATTGCCCCAAAAGCTGCTATGGGGGAATTCATTTAGAGGAAAACACTAGCACTTATGATTTACGAAATGGGACTAGTCTTGTTGCAAAATCACTGCGCGCACATCCTCTGTATAATTTTCCAAGTCATCCAGCCGCTGATTGATCTTCTCTGCGTCGAGTGGGATCCTTTGGGAAACAACGTGGGATGTGTCCAAAATCTTTTGGCGCGCCATGTCAATTAAAAGTGGCAACTCTTGCAAGAGGTGATCGTTCGAACCAATAATCTCCGCCTCATATCCGATCAATGTTTGATAAGGATGTATTTCCAACGGGGTCTGGCTAAGCCCCACGATTACTGCGCGTCCCATAATGCCGAGCGCTTCAATCGTTTGTTTCATTGTTTTCGGCAAACCGATCATTTCCAGCGCGAGGTTCACGCCTTTACCTTTTGTCAGCTTGCGGATTTCATCCACGGCATCCACGCAGTTGGCATCGATGGGGATCGCGCCGTATTCCGAGGCAAGTTCGAGCTTATCCAGCTTGATATCTACAGCATACACTTCGACCGCGCCCAAAGCTTTAGCCAGCTGGATGGCAGACATGCCGAGTCCGCCCACACCGAAAATTGCCACCGTTTCACCGTCTTTTATTCTCCCCCGGCGTAGCGCGTGCAGCGCGGTCGCGGAAGCGCACATCAGAGTCGCGCCTTCTTCAAAAGAGATTTCCTCTGGCAAAAGCATCGCGTTCCGCGCCGGTACCGCGATGTATTCCGCATAGCCGCCATCGATGTGATGACCGATCATTTTCACAGTAGCACAAAACTGTTCATTCCCTGTTTTGCATTGATCACAATTCCCACAGGAGATGTTGTAATGCAGGCAAACGCGTTCCCCGGCTCTAATCGTTGTTACCTTCGAACCCACCCATTCTACTTCTCCGGCGACTTCATGTCCCAGTGTGATTGGCAACCTGCCCATGCTCGACCTTCCGGCTCGGTAATGGGCATCCGAATGACAGATTCCGGCTGCACGCACGCGTACGAGAACATCCTCTTCGCCAGCCGAAGGGATGGGAATTTCCTGCAACTCTAGTGGCTTTCCGGGTCCGATCATGCGGATTGCGTCCATGAATACTCTCCTATAAATCGTAAGGGCGAACCGCCAAGTGCATTCAGAAATCACTGATTAAGAAGGAATGCGGCATAGAAATCAGCTAAGTTGGCAGCAAAGGGTCGCCCTTACGCAATATCTCTTGCCCAGCTTGCAATGACGCGTATATCTTCAGGCGTCGTGCGGCAACACCCACCGATCAGACGTGCCCCTGCGTCGTACCATTCCCGCGCCTCTTCCCCAAACGATTGAAAAACAGGATTGCCGTCCCAATCGTTTTTTGCGGCGTTATAGCTCTCGCCCGAATTGGGGTAAACAAGAATCGGTTTCTCTGTCGCCTTTTTCGCTTCACGGATCAATGACGAAATATATTTTGGGGATGTGCAATTAATTCCTATGGCCGCGATTTGTGGATGATCTTCCAGTTGCCTGACACAATCGGCAAAGACCTGGCCCTCTGAAATATGTTTTTCATCACGTGCGGTGAAACTGATCCATGCCGTGGCGTTTGGGAATTCTTTAAGTAGTTGCGCAATTGCCTGCGCCTCGATCAAACAGGGAATTGTTTCGCAAGCCAGTATCTCTGCTCCGGCTTCTATCAATGCTTTCATGCGCGGACGATGGAACTCCATCAATTCTTTTTCGGTCAGACCATAATTACCACGATACTCCGAGCCATCTGCCAGAAACGCCCCGTAGGGTCCCCCGGACGCGGCAACAAAGGGCTTCGACCTATTGGCATGATTTGACTCATCAGCCCAAAATTCATCGCGTGCCTGTTTTGCGAGGTTGACAGAGTTTTGGATCAACGCGATGGCTTCACCTTCCGTCAACCCGCGTTGTTTAAAGCCTTCAATCGTAGCCTGATAACTGGCCGTAATGGCACAGTCTGCACCGGCTTTGAAGTAATCAAGATGGACTTGTTTAATGATCTCAGGTTGCTCAATCAGAATCTTAGCGGACCATAAATTATCTTTTAAGTCACAGCCGCGACGTTCTAGTTCGGTAGCGAGCGCGCCGTCTATAACGAGAGCAGGATAGTGGTCCAGAATAGAAGCGATGGGATTCATGGAGGGGAGGATACCATTAAAATGTATTGAGCGACATTATGTTGCTCAATAATCCTTTATTGTGAGAAGTATTAAAATTTATTTGCCTATACCCATGCTGATCAACAAAGCAATAGCGGCTATCCCTATTGCAATCGTAGCGATCCAGCCCAGAATGTTTGAGAACCGACCATTGGTCTTATTTTGCATGATCTTTCGATTGTTGCTGATTAACATGATCATGAAAAGTAGCATGGGGGCAACAATTCCATTTAGCACCGCGGCGTAATACAAGGCTGAAATCGGATTAATACCTATCAGATTGATTGCAGCACCCACGAATGTAGCCAGCGCGATCACGGCATAGAAGGCCGGTGCCTCGCGTAATTTTAGAGATAATCCCTCGCGAAACTTGAATGTCTCTGAAACAGCATAAGCGGCCGACCCAGCCAGAATTGGAACAGCCAATAAGCCTGTGCCAATAATCCCTCCTGCAAACAAGACATAAGCAAAATCACCGGCCAGTGGACGCAGGGCCTCCGCGGCTTTTGGTGCGCTATCAATGTTAGTAATACCATGCTGATTCAAAGCAGAGGCCGTCGTAACAACAATAAACCAGAAGACAATGTTGGAAAAAAATGACCCAGAGATCACATCGGTACGCATCCACTTCAGTTCTATTTTCGAAACGCCTTTCCTTTGTGTTTCTGTCGTTTTTCCTTCGTCAATCTCTTCTTCTACCTCCTGGTTGGCTTGCCAGAAAAAGAGATAAGGTGTGATCGTTGTTCCCAGGATTGCAACTAGGTTAAATAAATATTGACGGTCGAAATGAAATGTTGGAATGATTGTGCTCCGCAAGGCCTGTCCCCAATCTTGCGATGTAAAGAATGCTCCTATTACATAGGCGAAGAGCGTAAGTGTCAGCACGCGCAGTACTTTTGCATACTGTTTATAAGGAATAAAGATTTCAAGCAAAGCCGTCAGGATCGTCATTCCTGCCAGCCAGAGCAGGACCGGTGGCCCAAAGAGTAACTGAGCAGAGGCAGCCATTGCGCCGAGGTCTGCACCCAGAGAAATAGTGTTGGCAATAAAAAGCAGGGAAATGTAAAAATATAGGATCGGTTTGGGATAATACTTGCGAATATTTGCAGCTAAACCACGCCCGGTTTGCAGAGCAATCCGCGCACAAATTTCTTGAATAGCAGCCTGTAATGGGAAGGTAAAGAGGGCAGTCCATAATTGGATATAACCAAACTGTGCACCCGTCTGTGAATACGTGCCAATCCCCGAAGGGTCATCACCTGACGCACCTGTGATGAGCCCTGGGCCTAACACTTTTAGATAGGCCTTGAGCTTCCCCAAAGGTCCACTTTGTTGAATATCTTTTTCTGTCTCTTCTGCTTTGGAGTTTGTCATAACGATTGACCCTTTCAGAATGATATAAAATATGAAATACTCAGGTAATTTGTGCCTTTCACAAACCTCCTTACCTGTTAATACGAATACGAGGATTTTTTCATACGGATAGTTCCCCCGGGATGAAGTTATTTAGGATTTCCCACCTTATGAACGTCTTTCTTAATCATAGGGCCAGCGGTCTGTTCCCTGTAACAGCGCACGGATGTGATTGATCTCTCCGGCATGATAGAAATCGTGAGCGATCATGATGTGGATGATATCGCCCGTGGGCAAGCGTTCACCCCAGTTGGTAAGTCGATCTTTGTTTAGTTCGGCATCCTCGGGAAGTGCTCGAACGGAAGCCAACCAACGTTGATGGCCTTCCGTCAGCCAAGCGAGAAGCTCGTGACGCGGACGTGAGCGCATCCCTTCAAAGGGAATAAGAGGCGGCTGGTCCCCGCGCATCGACGCGGAGCCAAAGGCATAGTCTTCATACATCCACTTGGACCAACCAACATGTTCAAGAATATCGGCAATGGAGCGATTACTCCCAACAGGGGTTGCAGTCCAATTTTCTTCCCGGAGATCTTTTAAATTGGCAAGTAAAGAGTGGGACGGGTCCCCCTCAAATGCTTCTTCGATAAGCCATACCAAGGTATCAATGGCAGTATGAGTATTTTTAGTGCCACGTCGTTGGTCTGAAATGTTCATCTCAAGACGTTCCAAAGATGTATTTATCCAAAAACTCGTTGCGGAATTTGCCTTGCGGATCGTACTGCTGAAGTAATTGTCGAAAGTCTGGCAATTTCTCATACAGAGATTGAAGGCGCACAGGTGACATCGTGAAGAGCTTCGCCCAATGTGGACGAGTACCGAAGGGTTCGAGTCCATTCTCAATCATTGGAAGGACATTCCTCACTCCCTCCCAATCTTTTTTCCAAGTGAAGTGAATCCCAATACAATCTTGTTTGTAACATGGACTCATCCAAAGGTCATCGGCCGCGATGCTACGAACTTCTGAAATTTGAAGGTGCGGAGTGATCGTCGCTCGCATTTGATCGATGACGCGCAATGCCTGGAAGGCATGCTGGCGCGGCACCAAATATTCGCTTTGCAGCTCCTCGCCGCTGCTGGGTGTGAAGTCCATGCGGAAGTGAGGCAGGCGTTCATACCAGGGACCCCTGATGCCCATTTGCTCTGTGCAATTTTCGGCGGAAAGCGTTGCAATGGGATGGAGAGGACTGATAGCCAGTGTTGCCTGGAACAACTCGCGATTCAACTTAATAGGAACGTTGTCTGAGATATGCCTCTTCAACCAGACCTGATTAAAATTCGAATTCCGCCAATCGGTGAACAGGCTGACACTATAGACACTCGAGAAAAGTTCATCAAAGTGTTCTTCCAATTCTGAGAGAGGCAGGTTTTCATAAACATCCTGACGCATCTCAAAGGTTTGAGAAATATCAAGTGTCAGTTTTGTAATTATGCCGAGGCCACCCAACCCAACGACGGCTCCCTGAAACTGCTCTCCATCTTTTTCGCGGGATAGGACAACCAACTCGCCATCGGCTGTGACCATTTCTATGGCTGAGACAGCCGTCGCCAGATTTCCATGGCGGTCACCTGAGCCATGCGTCGCCGTCGCGCAAGCACCTGCCACGGAAATGTGAGGTAACGAAGCCAGGTTATGCAGTGCATACCCCTCGCCGTGAAGCCAGCGAGCCAGTTGCCCATAACGGACTCCGGCCTCCACTGTGACGGTGTGATGCTCACGATCCAATGCGATGATCTGATCAAAATGCTCTAGTGAAATAAGATCTCCGGGTGAATCCGCGATATCATTGAAGGAATGCCGCGTACCCAGTGCCTTCAGTTTGTTCCTGTGAACCACCAACTCTTGGATTTGCTCAACCGTCTCTGGTCGATGAAATCCCGCAGCTTGATACGTATAATTGCCAGCCCAATTGCTTGGATTTTCAATCATCTGTCAGTCCTCCATTGTGCCAAACCAATTACCCAATTGCCAGCGAAAACTCCAAAGATTGCTAAAAGAGCACTCAACCATCCGGGAACACCTGTATCGAGTCCACCTACAAAGATGAACCCTTCAAACGGCGAAATGAGCGTGAAACCGATGTGCTTGATATATTCTTGTTTCCAATTATTTTGTTGAGCTTTAATTAAATGGCTTGCGCTTCGTGACCGATAGAGCATATAGAATCCCAGAACCAACAAGCCAGGAAAAATAATACGCTCCGCGTTGGAATATTCCGTCCAGTATCCAAGGATGGCTCCCAATAAGATCATGACCATTCCTATGAGGAACCACTCATATAAACCGAACAAACCTTGATGCGATGTGTAGACTGGGACAAATATCAATAAGCAACCTGCTAAAAAACTAATTGGTGCGGCACTCGGGTGCAGGATGATGAGAACATTGTGGATTGTCTGAGTGTCCATAATCCTCTCCTTTTCGTCGAACTCGATGAACAGTGACTACCTTCAGCGCTTCAAAGGACTGATTCCTTGTACTGATCCCAGAGCGTATTGTTGTTTCCAATTCGAAATCGCGTCTCTGTACCTGCCAGGATTGCCTCCCAGTCAATTTTTTCGGCCAATCGTTCGCCATATTCCACGAGTCGTCCGATTTTGCGGGGGTCATCCAACCCAATATTTTCCTTCAATTCTGTATCGATTCGGTAAAAGGTCATTTGAGGAAAATGTCGCTGGGTGATTTCTGTCTGTTGTTCGCCGGGTGACTCAAGCAGCTCCGCCAATATCCATTCCAGCCAGCCACCAATCCATTTTGGTTCTTTTCGATTCTTGAATCTGCCTGTGCCTAAAGAGACTGTGATCGTCTCTTCAGGCGTGTAATCCGGTGTGTAGTCAAATGCTTCAATACAGGCTTGGTAAACTGGATTCCCCGTCACTCCCACCGCGCCATCGACCAGGGTTCCCACAATTTCGCATTGAACTGGCGTTGAAACTTCCGTGATTGTCCAGGGCTGAAAGTAGGTGGGCGCCGCAGCGGAGGCGGTGGTGCAGTCCACAAGACCTAACCGACCGGTGCAGCCGGAGTTCATTGGGTTATCACGCACAAAATACCACGGCATGCCATCCGAGATTCGTTTCGCGGTAAGGAGCACATCAATGGGAGAGTCATTCAGCGTCCAGGCACGGTCGGGATCGATTGCTTCAGCAATCAGATCATGCAGTTTTTCAACGGAGTACATCGAGCCGAAGAAAACACGCTTGACCCATTTTAATACAGAGGCAGTGAATATCTCAGGCGTGCGGTTGATGTAGAAATCAAGGATGCGCGTGGCAGGAACACCTGCCGTGATGGCAGCCGCGACAATCGCACCAGTGGACGTACCAGCAACAAAAGAAAAGATGTCACGGGTAAGTTTTCCGGTTGTATTTTCAAGTTTGACTAATGCAATCGCCGGGATGATGCCGCGAATCCCACCGCTGTCAATCGAAAGTAGATAACGCTCTGGCATGGTACCTCCTGAATTTGGATACCCCGGGCATTCAAGGCAATATACCCAATTCATCCAGCGAGCGATGCACCTCCGCCGGGTCCCGGTACACTCGAAAAGCGCCCGCCTGACTCAATTCATCTTCTCCGTATCCGCCGCTCAGCAGTCCAATGCTCAGCATGCCTGCCCGCCGGGCGGCCAGGAGATCCCAAACTGCATCACCCACTACATAGCACTCATTTACACCAATATCCATCCGCTGCTGACATGCCAGGAAGAGATCGGGCTCGGGTTTGGCACGCGCCACATTTCCTCGCTCGACGATGACGGTTTCCTTCGAGATACCAAGCACATCCAGCGAAGCATCGATCTCAGGGCGGTTGCCGGAAGTCGCAATCCCAAACAGGATATTGTTTGAGTACAGGAATTTAATTAAGTCGATTGCGCCGGGTAGAGGCCGACGTTCAGGTAGGAGTTGTCGAAAGAGTTCCCCATGGCGATGCTGCAGGGAAGCCTCTTCTGCGGGATTGATATCGCGTCCAACTTCGCGCGCGACCGCGCGCGTAAAAAGGCCGCCGCTCATGCCGATCTTGCGATGAATGCGCCAGCCCTCCAGCGGCATCCCCGCTTCGGCTAATGCCCTCTGCCAGGCAAAGATATGGGCATAAACAGTATCAACCAGCGTGCCATCCAGGTCAAAGATAAGGGCTCTCATTTCATTCTCCAAAAGAATATTTGCGATGGGGCCTGACGATACATATCCAATTCCTGAGTCTTCATTTGGATTTCGACGGAATTCAACTCTCAGGAAAGCCGCGAAAAATTTCATCTTCATCAAAGGAATCAGCGAATTCCTCAAAGTCCATATTCGCGATGGACAAGTTGTTTTCAATTCCTTGAATCTGAGAGGGAACAGCGCGGAATTCGCGTCCAGAACTCTCGTATAAGTCTACAATGAGGAGTGGGTGGTCGGGATGTGAGGTTGCCGTTCGATCGGTGACGATGATGAAAGTATGGCTGTAATTCCTGGGAATAAGTTCGAGTATCTGATCCTTCGTGATATCTGTATACTCTGCATCATCGAGAAATTCTACGTTCGCGAGGAAACGAAAAATCCCTACAGGCTCTCGAATTGCTGCGCAGATTTCCTCCCAGGCGGCTTGGCTCGAGAAGTCAGTCCGAAGGACCAACGCATTTTCTGTTTGTGGAATTTGCTTCATGAGATCTTTTTGAGTTTCGTATAAACTAACGCCTACTAAACAGCTACTACAACTCGGTCTCGTCCTTCATTTTTGGCCTGATATAGTGCCATGTCAGCGGCCTGCAAAACCATTTCAACACCATCGCCATGATTGGGAAAGGTTGCAATACCTGCAGAGAGGGAGAGGGGACCCAAGGGCGAGCCATTGAAATCAATGTGAAGCGTCCGAATGCCAGCACACAATTCTTCTGCCCGCTGTTGGGCTAACTCCAGGCTTGTACCTGGCAAAACAAGTGTGAACTCCTCACCTCCGTATCGGCAAGCGATATCCCCGCCTCGTATGTGCCGTTGCAGGAATCTGCCCAGAGTTTGGAGAACAATGTCTCCCGCCTCATGACCGTGAGTGTCGTTAAAGCGCTTGAAATGATCGAGGTCCAGCATAAGGATACTGAACGACGAGTTGTTGCGCTTCGCGCGCTGTATCTCAAGAGAGAGAGATTCTTCCAAATAGCGCCGATTGAACAGGCCTGTCAGTGGATCACGAATTGACTGCTGACGCAGTGAGTCACGTAATTTCAAGTTGGAAAGTGCCAGCGCAATTTGTTCAGTAAAAACCTTCAAAAGCGAACGCCGTGTCTCAGAAAGTGTCCTGGTACCATCCGTGTCAGGATCAAGGCAAACATGCAGCAAAGCGAGAACCTCACCATGGGCCATCATAGGCAGGCAAAGATACGGGCTGGCATGTTTGACATGCAGGCACAAAACGCTCTGTTGGGGGTCGGACACTTCATACACCTGCCCCTGGCGCAGTGCCCAGCAATCCTGAGGCGCGAACATCGACTCACGTCCTTCCACCTCTCCCCATATGGCGGATATCTCCAAAAGGTTTCGAGAGCTTCGAAAGGCATAGAGTTCTCCTGTTTGATCAGGAAATAGTTGCTGTGCAAAATGGGAAATGATTTTATTGGCTTCATCCAGTGTAAAGCAGGCGTGCAAGAGGCTCGTCATTTTGCTTAACTGCCCATTGATATGAGCGCTTTCCTTCAGTTCCTTAAGTGCCAGGGCTCGCGTTGAGACTGCCTGGCGCAGATCCCGCCACCTGCGTATTAAGAAAATCGTGAGAACAATGCTTAGGATGACAATGATAACGATAATTTCATCAAAGCCATATTGTTGATGTTCTAGCGCGAGATCCAGCAAATCTCCGGCTTGAAAAAGGAAGCTGGCGATAATCACAATCAGGATAACAGCCGCGAAAATTCTGATCTCAGATCTAAGTTGCGGCGAAATAGCATCAGTAGACTCTTGCAACGGTTGCGTATCTATTGGGCGCTGTTTGAAATTGGGAAGTAGGCGAGGGGAGGGCATGAGTAATCTCTTTCAAAGGAGCCGAAGGTTGATTGATAAAGATAGGCCTCTCGATACTTAATAGTATAAACCAATGAGTTCATTGATGTATTACTATTACAATATCAAAAATATCCTAATTGTGTTCAGCCGAGTGCCGCGTTACCAAACCATCGTGCCATGTTTGTGAACTGTTATTCATGAGTTAGTGTACTCCTTATAAATCCATGTTCAACATGGAGAAGAATATCAGCCTGATCTCTCTGGATAACTGACTAATATACCTGAGAAATCCTGCCAGCAATTTGGCTGATCAAGAAAACACTAATGAGAAGCAGCACAACTACCCCGTAGGCCGAGCGGATACCTACTGCATCGGCGAAACTTCCCAAAATCAAAGGCAGAGCCAAAATGGCTGTGCCTGATGCGAGCGTGGCGCGTGCTCCCGCCTGGACCGTGTTCCCGTTCGCGGCGCTGATTGCGAGTGAAAGGATTAACGGATACAAGTTTGCGACACCCAGTCCGGTGAGAAACAGACCGCTCAACCCGATCAAAGTATTGTCGGTTCTCCAAAAAAGTAGGAATCCAATCCCCGCGAGGACGATCGAGACAGTAATCACCACCCGTGTGGAGAATCGTTGAACAAGACGACTGCCCAGGAGGCGTCCTACGATCATTGCAGCCAGGAACAAGCTGACGGCCTGGGCAGCATCGGCTTTACTCAATCCCAACACCTGCTCCATATAATCCGCGCTCCAGAAGATCATGCAAAATTCCACTGAGACTCCCAGTACGATTCCGACCCAATAGATCCAGAACAAGGACGGCAGAGTTTGATTGGCTTGAGTCCTCTCTTCCGCCGCAGAAGTGACTGCAGGCAAGGAATTTTTTCCCAGGCCAAGAAACATCAAGATCGGGATGCATGCCATACTACCCAAGGCCCAGCGCCAATTACCGATGGACTGAGCGAACCATCCTACCAGCAACGGCGCGGACGTGGCAAGCAGCGACGCGATCACATTCGCTTCTGAAAGTGCGACAGCGTTCATCTCGCCGTGTTGATCGGCAAGCGCGGCAGGGACAATAGCAAGGATCAGGGAACCGATCAACCCCATCAGAAAAGAGGCACCGATGGTGACGATCGGACTTTTACCCAGTAATAAGAGCAGGGCACTCAGGCTCATGCCAAAGAGCCCAAGCCAGAGAGAGCGCTGTTTTCCTATCCGTTGAATGAGGAGGTGTCCGCCTGCGCCAATTAGTAAGATGCCAATTGCAAATGCTGTGAAATGAAAACTGCTGACTGTATAGGTCAGCTGGAGTTCATCTTTTAGGAATGGTGTAATGGGACCCAGCACATTGAGGAAATAACCATAGAAGGCAAGCGATAGATACGCCAGCCAGGTAAAGCGATCGCGCTGAAAGGTTTGATGCATCATTCGCCAAGAATAGTATTACTTGATGCGTTGCAAGGAGATTTTCAAATGTGGAGTCGACTGATTTACCTTCGTCGTTTGCATTTCCATCTCATAGCGCAGGGTATCGCCTTCCAGTTCAAAAGTGCGTGCAGAAGATATCATGCGCGGATCATTACTCAGGGTTTTGCTTACAAAATGGATTCGGAACATGGCATCGAGTGCTTCGATGATACCCACCAATATCTCGCTGCGACCGCCTATCTGGATGTTGACCAGTTGCAGGTCATCGTTATCGAGGATGCTGATGAAGCCACTCTCCCAATGGGATTGGAGATATTCCGTTTGCCCATCGTACAGCTTTTGGGTGCGCTGTTCATATGCTAATGTTTTCTCATCCCGTCGCGTGAATACGAGGGTTTCATGATAATCAAATGAAGTTACACCGGGATATTCTCCGCGCCCGTCCCCTCTCCACATTCCTTCGAGAAGATCAAATACCTGACTGCTGGTTGTTAATTTTTCGCTCATGACTCTATTTTACAGCAAGACAACTTCCGAAGTCTTATGATCGTAGGAGATTTTTTCAGTCCTCAGGAAAGCCGCGAAATACTCCATCTTCATCCATCGGGTCAGCAAATTCTTCGAAATCCATATTCGCGATGGACAAGTTGTTTTCAATGCCTTGAATCTGCGTTGGTAAGGCGCGGAACTCGCGTATAGACCTATCGAACAGGTCAATGATCCACGCCGAGTCGAAATGTCCGCTTATCAGCCTCAGTGCCCGATTTAGGTCTTCAACGAACGTCATTTGCTGCGTCTTGTCTAACTGTTCGGCGGGCATGGTAAAGCCAAACTGGATCTGAGTCATAATGCCTCCTCAATAGCATAAGACAATAAAAGCCTCAGAGAGTCAAACTCTCCGAGGCTTTTTTGGTTACTGGCAATTGTTCACTGATTCAAATCGTACCCTTCCGGCAACCAACAGCACAGGACCAACTCTCTGGCGGCCTTGACCTCGTCCATTCTGCCGAATTGCGTAGTGCTGGGTGCATTATGGAGCAGTTCAGGCTGGGTTTTGGCTTCGTCTGCGATCTTGATCAGCGCGTCGACGAAGGCATCGAGCGTGTCCTTATTCTCGGTTTCAGTCGGCTCGATCATCAACGCTTCGTGGACGATGAGCGGGAAGTAGTTTGTGGGTGGATGAAAATTGTAATCCATCAAGCGTTTGGCGATATCGAGAGCGCGCACATCACTGCCTTCGAAGCGCCCTTCTGCAACGAACTCGTGCATGCAAATACGGTCAAATGGAACGCGGTATGTGCCACGTAACTTTGCGAGCAGATAGTTCGCATTCAGTACGGCATATTGAGCAATGTCTTTCAACCCATCGGGCCCGTGCATGGCAATGTAGGTAAAGGAGCGGACGAAACCACCCCCGAAATGCCCATTGAAGGCTTTCATGCGCCCGATGGATTTAGCAGGTTTGATAAAGCCATACAGCGGAGGTGTCTCTTCATCACCTTCCTCGAGGATGCCAACCAGTGGCTCGGGCAAGAAGTCCGCCAGATGGGCAGCTACCCCAACGGGACCCACACCTGGTCCACCACCGCCATGTGGGACCGAGAAAGTCTTATGCAGGTTGAAATGCATCAGGTCAAAGCCCAGGTCACCCGGGCGGACAATGCCGAGCAACGCGTTCAGGTTCGCGCCGTCACCATACATCAAGCCACCGCAGCCATGCACCAATTCAATTACTTTTTCAATATGCTCATCGAAGAGACCCAATGTATTCGGGTTGGTGAGCATCATGCCGACGACGGTGTCATCGCAGGCAGCTTCCAATGCTTTCAAGTCCACGTTGCCGCGTGCATCTGAGGAAATGGTCACCACGGTCATACCCATCATACCAACAGAGGCAGGATTTGTCCCATGAGCAGCATCGGGGATGAGCATCTTCGTGCGCTTCGTGTCGCCGCGGGATTTATGATAGGCGCGCATCATGAGCACGCCTGTAAACTCTCCGTGCGCGCCTGCCGCAGGCTGCAACGTTACCGCCGCAAAGCCTGCGATCTCCTTCAGCCATTCCTGCAATTGATACGTCAAGACCAGGTTACCTTGCACCGTTTCAATCGGTTGCAGCGGGTGTGTATATAAGAACCCTGGCAATCTGGCTGTGTCTTCGTTGATCTTGGGGTTGTACTTCATTGTGCACGAACCAAGAGGATAATAGCCGCTGTCCACGCTGTAGTTGAACTTGGAGAGGTGCATGTAATGACGGACCACGTCCACTTCGGCGAGTTCGGGCAGAGGCAGATCAGAACGAAGTAACTCTTGGGGAGGTAGAGCCGTTACAGGGACGTCTGCAGCGGGCATTGTCACGCCGACGCGGCCGGGAGAAGATAAGTCAAAGATTGTTGGTTCAACAATTTTTGCTGTTGCAACTTTTTCAGGTGCGCTTGCACTGAGAGGATGCGTAGTGTCAATCATGGCTCACCTCCGATAAAACCTCAACAAACGTATCAATATCTTCCTTGCTATTCATCTCGGTCACCGCGACCAACATGTGATCTTTGAGGGCGGGATAATCCTGACCTAAATCGTAGCCGCCAATGATGCCATGCTCGAGCAGATGCGCGTTGACTTCTTCCACCGGGCGACCCACACACAATGCAAACTCATGGAAGAATGGCTCGGTGAAGCACAGTCCCATGCCATCGATCTGGCTGAGTTGCTTGGCCGCGTAATGCGCCTTCTGATAACAGAGATTCGCAACCTGGCGTAAACCAGCTTTTCCAAGCAAGGAAAGATAGACTGCTGTGCCAAGTGCGATCAACCCCTGGTTGGTGCAGATATTGGATGTGGCGCGTTCACGCTTGATGTGTTGTTCGCGGGCGGTGAGCGTGAGAACGTAGGCGCGCTGGCCGCGGTTGTCCACTGTTTCGCCGACCAGACGTCCCGCCATCTTGTGGACGAAATTCTTGCGGGTCGTGAAAAAGCCGACGCTGGGTCCGCCATACCACATTGGGATGCCGAGTGGCTGTCCATCACCCACAACTACATCCGCGCCCATCGAGCCCGGCGTCTTGAACATCGCAAGCGCAGTAGGATTCGCAACGACGCAGACCAGCGCGCCTTTTGCGTGCGCGGCCTCGATTAACTTGGTGTAATCATAGATGCGTCCGAAGAAATCTGGATACTGAACGATGACGAGCGAGGTATTGTCATCGATCAAACTTGTTAATTCATCGGGATGTGAGTCAAGGTCAGTGTTTGCGTTATCGGCCGCGAGTTCGAGATCCATGCCCTGGGCATAGGTGCGGATCACGGCGCGATACTGCGGATGGACAGTCGGGGAGATAACCACCTTTTTACGTTTGCCGCGGAACTGGGCATAGGCCAGGTTGACGGCTTCGGCAGTGGCCGTCGCGCCATCATAGTGCGAAGCGTTGGATACATCCATACCGGTTAATGCAGTCATCAGGGATTGATATTCAAAAATCGCTTGCAGGGTGCCCTGTGAAATTTCAGGCTGGTAAGGCGTGTAGGCCGTATAGAATTCACCGCGCCGCAGGATGTGGTCTACCACTGAGGGGATGTAGTGGTTGTACATGCCGGCACCCAAGAAGGAGATCAGGTCGGTGCGCACATTCTCATTCGACTGTGCCAGACCGGAGAGCTCATCCATCGCTTCCATTTCGGTGAGCGCGGGAGGCAGGTTCAATTTCGGGAAACGATGGTTGGCAGGGACCGCCTCGAACAAATCGTCGAGCGATTTGACTCCGATCGTCTCCAGCATCGCATCCCGTTCTTTGGGACTAATAGGAATGTAGGTCATAGAAACTCCATAGCTTTCAGCTTTCAGTATTCGGCGATAAGCTACTGATGGCTGAGTGCTGAACGCTCATTATTAATGGCTTCTCTCTTCGCAATGCTTCTCGTAGGCAGCGGAGTCCATCACATCGCCTTCCGCGCCACTTTCCACTTTGACCATCCAGCCTTCTCCGTATGGATCCGAGTTGAGGGTTTCGGGCTTATTGGATAGATCCTTGTTCACGGCGCTGACCTTGCCGCCGGCCGGGGAATAAATCTCAGCCGAAGCTTTGACCGATTCAACCGAGGCAATGGCTTTACCGGCTTCGATGGTGTCGCCTTCGTCCACAAGAAGTTCCACAAAGACGATATCAGAGAGCTGGGACTGGGCATAATCGCTGATTCCCATTGCTCCGCTGGCAGGGTCGAACCATTCATCGGACTTGGTGTATTTCAAATTGGCGGGTGCGTTCATGAAGTTTTGCTCCTTGAATAATTGCCAGCAAGCTGGCTGACTCCATAAGATTTGGCAAATCAAAAAGGCGCACGAATTGATCGCGCGCCTCTGTAATTTGACCTGAGAGATTCACATCGTTTGGTTTCTCAACCTGCGATGCGTTACACCGTCGGTATCTCACACAGCTTCATCGCGGTCTGAGAACTTTCCAGAGTTTGTCGGAAACAGGGTCCTTTTGCCTGAGAGTTTCGTCTGGGCTCGCCTGTCCCAGATTTGCACCTTCGGCGTCCTGCTCGGATGCAGGATCTCTTCCCTGTGACTCATTATGTTGTAACTCCATTGTATGAGTGTGGCGGATGAGAGTCAAGAGGAGAAATATCATCTTAATAAAGTAAAAAGACTTCCGAACCGACAAAGTTCGGAAGTCTTGATTGAATTGGTTCGGTTTTAGCCCTGATGAGTTTCGTTATCGGGCTTTTCTTCAGAGGTCGATTCTTCTAAGATCAGAGAAGCCGGCTCAGGTTCCGGTGTGGAAGCGATGGCAACAGGAGCGAGTGATTCCGCCGGCGCAAGTGTCCCATTGAGTTGAGCAAAGTAATCCTTGACTGTGAGATCATTATAAAAAACCAGCGCAAGAATTCCAACCACGACAGCGAAGAGATTGCCCACGATCACACAGACAATTTCGAGGATGGCAAGATTGGTGGATGGGTGAATTTGCTGCGGCGGATTGCTCATTAATTTGGCCGCGTAGATAATTTCAAATATCCCAAGAATGGTGGGAAGGATCGTGATAGGCGTGCAAATGACCCCGACAATCGTAGCAAGCATGGCACCGGAAGCCGCGATGCCCCAGAATAAGTTGACAATGCCGCTGGCGAGAGTCATCCATGCGATGACGTTTATTAGTGTAGGTTTTTGTTGATCCGTAAATTGTGTGTTCATATCTTTCTCCTGAATGACAGTGTGCGTTGGCCTTGCGAAGGTTTGGCTGCTTCGTCATCCCTCCGCGTTGCAAAACCTTCGCAAGGTTGATTTTTTTAGCTCACTTCTTATACGCTGCTTTCCGAGAAGAGTTGCAGGTCAAAGCATAATCTTGTTCTTGAAAAATTTTGCAGTAAGATTGCAGAGCCGCATAAATCAGAATGCATTTTCCGTGGTCCCTCTCAGAATTTAGTAGTTTATGAAACAAGCGGCGCTGTCGCACTCTTCTTACTGTTAAAGGAGAATCACATGGATGTTATCGGGAAAGTTGTCATTGTTACGGGTGCCTCATCGGGGATCGGTGAAGCGACTGCCCGCCAGTTTGGGCGGGAAGGGGCAAAGGTAGTACTGGCTGCCCGGCGCGTGGATCGACTCGAAGCGCTTGCCCAGGAGATCCATCGGATGGGTACAGGCGCAGAAACGCTGGTGGTACAGGCTGATCTTTCCAGGCTGGAAGATATTCAATCCCTGATCACCCAGGCGGTGAATAAATTTGGCCGCATCGATGTATTGGTCAATAACGCTGGCTTTGGGCGTTTGGACTGGCTTGAGAATCTGGATCCCAAGAAGGACATTGAATCACAATTTGATGTGAATGTTTTAGGTGTTGTGCAAACTACACGCCAGGCTTTGCCTGTGATGATCAAACAACGCTCGGGTCACATCATCAATATGTGCTCGATGGCAGGACTGGTGGCAACACCCACGTATACTATTTATGCGGCTTGCAAACATGCTGTACATGGATTTTCTGAGGCATTGCGGCGCGAAGTAAAGCCATGGGGAATTGATGTTTCGATGATTTACCCGGGTGGTGTCACGACAGAATTTGGTCAGCACGCAGGCATCAAGCGGAAGACTCAGGCGACCACGCCCAAATTTCTATTGTTGAGCGCGGATGATGTTGGACGCGCGGTTGTAGAGTTGGTGCATCATCCGCGGCCCATGTGGATCATTCCGTGGTTATGGTCGTTCACTGTCTGGATGAATCGAAATCTAAACTGGTTGGTGGATTACACAACCATTCATCGATTTACAATCCCCGAACGTGAAGAAGAGCTGAAGGCAAGATAATTATCTAGTCAGGTGTCCCCGCGGCCTTAACATCTTTCAGGTTCAACTGCAAAGTTTTCCGCCCGTTATATTCATTGGCTTCGAAGTGATAGAGCACATCCACGTGCAGCGGAAGGTCAGGCTTTAAATGTCCCATACGGAAGCCAATGGAATCGACAGTTGCGCCACGTTCATCTTCGAGGACCAACTTTAAGTGCCTTCCCTCTGAACCAACTGTACGCGCCATTTTGACTTTTACATTACGCGAGACGAAGACCGCTTCAGGATTGCCATAACCAGTGGGTTCAAGAAATTTGAGGTGTTCCAATACTTCAAAATTTAACTGTGAAAGCGGGACTTCCATATCTGCTGAGAGAGTTTGGCGGAGGTCTCTGGACCCAAGTTGATCTTTTGCGATCTCTTTTAAACGTGAAACTAACTCAAGTAGATTCTCATTCTTTACCGTGAAGCCTGCTGCCGCGGCATGGCCTCCGTGACGGACAAGCAAATCCTTACACAGGTCGAGCGCGTCGGTGATATGAAATTCCGGGATGGAACGGCAAGAGCCGCGCGTTTCTTCCGCGTTTTTTGCCGCAACAATGGCGGGACGATAATACATTTCAGTCAGGCGAGAGGCGGCCAGCCCCACCACACCAGGATTGAACTCCTCATGAGCGGCGAAGAGCAGGAAGGCATCCGGATCGTCGCCCATGGCGATTGCTTCGGCTTGCTCCTGCATGGTGCGTGTAATGGACTGTCGCTGGCGGTTCTGTGTATCGAGCTGCATGGCAAGTTGACCGGCGCGCATGAAGTCTGTGGTGGTGAGCAATTCAAAGGAAGCCAATGCCGATTCGAGCCTGCCTGAGGCGTTCAAACGGGGACCCAGCATAAAGCCGATATTGCCCGCCGTGACTTTGTCAATTTTCATGTCCGCGACGCCCGCTAAAGAGTACAAACCTTGTCGCTTTGTCTCACGGATTTGTCGCAGGCCGCGACGAACAAGGACTCTATTCTCGCCAACCAGCGGCGCGAGATCGGCGACAGTTCCCAGCGCCACCAGGTCGAGCAGGTCATTTGGGTGGAAGCCATTGGTCGGCTGCTGAACAGTGACCAGAGCTTCGGCGATCTTGTAGGCAATCCCTACGCCTGCAAGATCTTTATCTGGATAAGGATCGCCGTGTTGCTTCGGGTTGATGACCGCAAACGCGGAAGGCAGGTTTAATCCGTCAGGGTGGTGATGGTCGCTGATAATGAGATCCAGGCCGATGGTCTGCGCGTGGAGTGCTTCGTCGGGAGAACGGATTCCGCAATCCACAGTAATGACCAGTTTCACACCATCCGCTTTGAGGGAATCCAGAGCATCTTTGTTGAGGCCGTATCCTTCATCGAATCGATTCGGAATATAGCCACGGACATTTCCGCCGAGCGCTTCCAGTGCCTGCACGAGGAGCGCGGTGGCAGTGACGCCGTCCACGTCATAATCGCCATAGATTGCGATGGGCTCGCCGTGCTGCAACGCATAACAAATTCGATCCACGGTCGCTTGCATCCCAATCAACTGGAACGGATTGGTATCCGCACTTGGTTGGGCTTTGAGAAACGTGCGCGCATCAGCGTCCGTGGCTATGCCTCTGTTGAATAAGATCTGTTTGAGAATAAGCGGGAACTTGGTGAGGGCTTCGTCGGCTTGTGAAGTAATGGGGGGAGCGACCACCCAGCGTTTATTGTGCATCATTTCCTGTAAATTCTATAAAGTGTATCATCTATTTTCTCGACTCGATAATATTGGGTCAACTCCGGCATATTAACCGTAAAGTAAATGGGACGTTTCTCAAGGTTTTGATCGATGTACGTAATGGCAGAATCAGCCAGTTTTTCTTCCTCTGTGCTCCAGGCCTCATGAAAAGAGATGCCCGTTTTTCTGTCTTCGATATGGGCAGTATATATATAGCTGTAAAGTTTGTCCCAGGGTGCGAAGACGATGGCATCCGCTTCAATATTCGAGAGAATTTTTTGGGCGTCATTGATCGCTTTATCAGGAGCAAAGACCGGGTAGATATGATCGCGCCTGACAAAAAGTGGGTATCCACTTTTTAGGGCTGGGATAAGATCGCTGCGTGAATGCCAGATCGGAAGAGCAACCAATAATATCATGAAGCTAACTTGCGCAGTTCGAAAAATGGTTTGGTTTTGCGAAGGGAATCGTTTAACGAGACTCAGCAGTTTGCTAGCTCCCACTCCGAACCACACCGAAGTGATCACTGTGACGGGGACAAAAAATTCACGGTAGACTGAAAATGAAACCGTGATTGCAAAGCCCCAGATGACGAGGAAGGCAATCAGTGGATATAACCCCTCAGACAATTGTTCTCTGAGTAACGTCAGCGCGCCGAGTAAAACCAGAATGATTGCCCAAAGCGGAATCGAGGAAAAGTATTCAACCAAGCGTCGGCTAATCTCTCCGGATGAGGCTGTGAAATAATAAGACCAGAAATGATTGGCAGGGAAGATGGCAAAAAAACGTTTTACAGGTGTATCGAATTGATTCGCCCTCAATCCAAATGCACTTAAGTTTGTTCGATAGACCGTGTTATAGATACTTGATGGCGGATCGTTGTGATCAAGATAAAGGAAGAGACTGAAGGTGACAGTCACTCCGAGAAGTGCTCCTGCTGCCGCGGCAAACCAGTCTGTGCGTTTGCGGGCAGTGAATATCATAAACACCAGCACTGAGACAGAGGTCATTACGACTGTACTGTGAATGCCGATGCTTAATCCGCCTGCCACGCCAGCCAGAAATAAATAGATCCACTTTCCGGAATTTTTCCAGAGCAGGATCAATAGCCAGATTGTGGCGAGCATCCCCGCCGCGGGCGCATAGGACTCAGCCAGTAACGCGCGCCACCAGAATCCTTCTGTCAGTGTGAGCAAAAAAGATGCACTGATGCCAGCGACACTCCAGCCTCCAAGCAAACGCACGATGAGATAAGTCTCTGCAACAGCTAGTGCGCCGAAGAATGCTGACATCAAATTAACACGATATGCAATGTTTTCAACCGGAATATAGGTAAATAACTTGCCAACCATGATCTGGGTCATGTAGCCGCTGGGATGCGTCATGCCGAGTGTATAAGAGAGAGTCTGGAACTCAGCCGAGTCACCCCACAACAGGGATGGGGCGAGCGTGCGGATATAAAGAGCCAGGGCAGCGACTCCGATCAGAATGGCGATCAGGAAATCGGTCCGTGAAAGAGGCCAAGTGCGTTGACTGTTCATAGTTGATTTCAAAGTTGAAAAGCAGAAAACAGTATAAACGGGAAATTGACAACACTGCAAGTGTATAATATTTACGGAGGCCAACAATGTATATTCTCAGACCCGATGAAAAAACGACTCCAGTCATGCTGTACACGCTCCATAGTGTCGTACGCGGTGAAGCAGTGGTAAAACAAAATGTTCCGCGCGTGAACATCTGGCTGCGGACGGATGGCGCGCCCAGATATATTCATATCCTCAAACCCCAGGTGCTTATATTTGGGGGAAGTCCTGTCAAGGCATTGACCTATTCTCGAATTTATTTCCCCACATCCGAAGTCATCGCGTTTCACACCCTGCCTCCTACCGATGAACCATTGGATTACGATCCCAGCGAAGCCGACCGCAAAATGGAGGCGGTGGAACTGCTGGTGGGTAGCTTCGTCATGAAGGGGAATATCCGTATCTCGACTCATACGGAAGTTGATAACAGTTTGGAATCCGCGCGTGTCTCCTGGATGTCTGTCTATGATGCCTGGATTACCAATCCCTATCTGCCGCAGATGCCTGCCTTGCAAGCGCCTATGGTTTTGGTCAATCCCACCCATATCGCATTTGGGTTTGCTTAGTCTTCCACGTGCGATTGGAAAAGTGACATTCGCAAGTTGGAAAGCGGTCATTAAACAGTAGAAAATATTTTGGGGGAATCCTATAATCATTGATGGGGATATTGAATTTGTAGATCACATTTTGATTTCGGGAGGGACGGTCGATGCCAGCTTATGACCTTCAAATTAACGGTCAGGCCTATACGGTTCAGGCTGAAGAGCAAATGCCTCTGCTCTGGGTCTTGCGCGATTTGCTTGGGCTCACGGGAACCAAATTCAGTTGCGGAATGGGATTATGCGGCTCATGTACAGTGTTGATCGATGGAGAGCCTACACGTTCATGTGTCACGCCTGTGGAAAGTGTGGTGGGAAAAGCTATTACAACTATTGAAGGACTTTCGCCCGATATTTCGCATCCATTGCAGAAATCATGGATTGAAGAACACGTCACGCAATGCGGTTATTGTCAGCCGGGTCAGCTCATGAACGCGGCCGCGTTACTACAAAAGAATCCTCATCCCAGCGACGCAGATATCGATGCCGCGCTGAGTGATGTACTGTGTCGCTGCGGAACGTATCAGCGCATTCGCAAAGCAATTCATCGGGCCGCAGAGGAGATGTGACATGAAAAACCAACTTTCTCGACGCGACTTTATCAAACTGGTCGGCGCGGCTGGAGGCGGATTGGTTCTTGGTGTTTATCTGGATGCCTGCGCGTCAGACGCCCCAATTCCTGCCACCGTTACACCGCTGAGTCCTACTTCCACACCTCATCCTCCTTTCGACTGGGCTCCAAATTTTTACCTGAAGATGGATCAAGATGGGATTCTAACGATCTATGCGTTTCGTTCTGAAATGGGACAAGGGATTCGTACGGCGATTGCCATGCTGGTCGCCGAAGAACTTGATATAGATTGGAGTTCTGTCCGTATTGAGCAATCAATAACAGATTCCAAATATGGCGATCAATTGACCGGTGGAAGCGTCAGCATCTCGCAATGTTATATGAGAACACGTTTGGCCGGCGCAGCTGCCCGGCACATGCTGGTCCAAGCTGCCGCGGGAGGCTGGGACGTAGACCCAGCTGGATGTAAGACAGAGGCGGGGTTTGTCATCCACCCAGATGGTCAGCAAAAAATCTTTTACGGTGATCTTGTCGAATCAGCCTCTACACTTGATGCTCCAAAAGAGGTGAACGTCAAGGATGCATCGCAGTTTAAAATTGTGGGCACCAGCAAAGGTCACTGGGATGCGCCTCAAATTTTGAGTGGCAAAGCAATTTATGGGCTTGATGTGCGTCTGCCAAATATGTTGTTTGCTGTCATCGCGCGTTGCCCGGTTTTTGACGGGACTCTTGTTGATTATGACGATCGGGCTGCAAAAGTAGTGCCAGGCGTTAAGCAGATTGTCGCTCTGGATGATCGGATTGCAGTTGTGGCAGAGAATACCTGGGCAGCCATTCAAGGGCGCAATGCCTTGAAGGTCAATTGGGAGGGAGGCGGGAACACAGAGTTGAGCAGCGAAGGATTCAAGAATGCGGCGCTCAAGTATTTGACCAGAAGTCAGCCAAAGGAAAACACCCTTGAGTTGTTTTATAAAATGCCATATGAAGCCCACGCTACGATGGAACCGATGAATTGCACAGCCTACTTTCATGAGGGGATGTGTGAAGTGTGGGCGCCGACGCAAAGCCCGCAGGATGTTCAACGGGCGGTAGCACGGATTGCAAAGTTATCGCCTGACAAAGTGATCGTTAATGTGCCCTTGATCGGCGGCGGATTTGGGCGCCGCTTACAAACCGATTATGCCGAAGAAGCTGTGAAAGTCTCCATGGCCATCCATGCACCCGTACAGGTGGTTTGGACACGCGATGACGATCTGCAACACGATTTTTACCAGCCAATGGAAATCCAGCAATTTCGGTACCCATTGGATGGAGATCATATTCCAAGCGCGCGCATGTCGGGTGGACATGTTGTCCCCACGGGGGCATGGCGCTCCGTGAACAACTTTCCTGAGGCCTATGGCGTGCAGTGTTTCATTGATGAGCTGGCCCTGACCCGGAAACGCGATCCGCTCGACTTACGTTTGGAACTCTATAAAGAGGATGAACGCGCTTTGGGTGTCATTAAACTAGTCGCAGAAAAGTCGGGCTGGGGCTCATCTCTCCCGGATGGATCTGGTCGCGGACTGGCTTATCACGCCACCTTTGGCGTGACCCATGTCGCTTATGTTGCGGAAGTTTCCGTCAATGAGGATGGGAACGTTCATGTTCAGCGCGTCGTTGCCGCGGTGGATTGTGGGCAGGTGGTCAATCCGGATAATGTGGCCGCGCAGATTGAAGGTGGGATCGTTTTTGGATTGACTGCCACGTTGAAAGCTGAAGCCACTCTTAAAGACGGCCGCATCCAGCAAAGCAACTTCCATGATTATCCAATTCTGCAGATGAATGAAATGCCGCTTGTTGAAGTTTACATCATAGACAGTGATAAATCGCCCTCCGGCATGGGCGAAATGGGCGTACCCCCTATCGCGCCGGCGGTCGCAAATGCCGTTTTCGCCGCGACCGGAAAACGAATTAGGCATATCCCGATCAAGCCCGAAGATTTGAGAGCCTGAAATAAACCTGCAGGTGGCGAGCCTGCAGGTTTGTTTGGAAGTGACTAAAAGAATAGGCTAAATCTGTCCTTGCCAGAGAGTACGTAGAGTTCACTGAGAAAAATCTCTAAGCTCTCTGTGGTCTCCCCTGGCACTGTGCGGCTTAAGCCGTACCAGGATAGGGGTGTGGTAAGCCCACGGAATTAGCCACTCCCTTTTATTTCAAGATTATCTTGTGCGAGATATAATCCTTCACATGGAAATTTCTCTCACCACTCCCGCGCTATTATTTCCTGCCATCTCTCTGTTGATGCTGGCGTACACGAATCGTTTTCTCACCATTGCCACCATCATTCGCGGTTTGCATGACCGCTTTAAAAATGAGGCGAATGATAATTTGCTGGGTCAGATCGCAAATTTGCGTTATCGGATTTATTTAATTCGTAATATGCAGATTTTCGGCGTGCTGAGTTTGTTGTTTTGTGTCATCAGTATGTTCGCCCTCTTTGCAGGCTGGATTTCAGCAGGGCAGTGGACTTTCGCGATTGCTTTGATCCTGATGATGATATCAATGCTGATCTCCCTGCGCGAATTACAAATCTCGGTCGGCGCGTTGGATCTATTACTGGTGGAACTGGAAGAGGAAGAAAAGAAGGGGTGAGATTGAAATGTTAAGAGAGTCACTTGTTTTTGTTGGAACATACACGGAAACTGAGGGAAGTCAGAGTGAAGGGATTTATGCTTTTCGAATGGACGCGTCTTCCGGTAAGCTGACATTGAGAGAGTAGTGAAAGGCGTTCTCAATCCTTCTTTTTCAGCCATTCATCCACGGCAAAGTTATCTCTATGCTGTGAATGAAGTCCAAAACTATGGTGGAGAAGCAGGGGGCGGCGTGAGCGCCTTCTCCATTCATTCCCACGAAGTCAACTTATTGAATTCTCAATTCTCACAAGGAAGTGATCCCTGTTATGTGAGCGTTGAACAGATGGGCCGATTTGCTTTGGTCGCCAATTACACCAGTGGAAGTGTGGCCATGTTCCCGATCCAGGCGGATGGGCAGTTAGGTTCTGCTGCCGATGTGATTCAGCACGTAGGTTCGAGCGTTCATCCTGAACGACAAGCCGGTCATCATGCTCACTGCATCCTTCCTGACCCAACCAATCGTTTTGCCATCGCCGTCGATCTGGGTTTGGACAAACTCATCATCTATCAAATGGATTTGGAAAATGGGAAACTGCACAAACAGGCTGAGGTGGATGTTCAGCCGGGCGCCGGTCCGCGTCATCTCACATTTCATCCCAACGGATAATTTGCCTATCTTATCAATGAACTGAACTCTACCATGATCAGTTATCGTTATGATTCTGAGAATGGAATATTTGAAGAGTTGCAGACTGTCCCAGCCTTGCCACAGGATTTCAAGGGTGGGAACCTATGCGCGGATATTCACATCTCTCCTGATGGAAAATACCTCTATGCGTCCAACCGTGGACACGATAGTATCGTCTGCTTTTTTATCGGTCAAACCACTGGCAAATTGACCTATCGAAAACATACGTTGAGCGGAGGACGAGAACCACCTAACTTTGCGATTGACCCGAGCGGAGCCTTCCTGCTGGTTGCCAATCAGAAAACAAATAACATTGTCATCTTCAAGATCGATACAGAAAACGGTGGATTGTTCAAGACCGGGTATGAAGTAGAGGTCTCCAAGCCAGTCTGTGTGAAGTTTGCTTATCCAAAGTCATAATGGAGATGATCAAATAAAACCAAAGAAGCGCTCACCAAAATAATCAGAGTGTATTTATCTGATTAGTGAAATATGTAATTAAACTGAAAAGTGGGAGCAAGCAATTGAGAATATAATAATATCCTCCGAGGAGAGGCAAAAAAAGGAAGATAAATGGAATTGAAAGGCTTATTTCAAAATCGCAGCTTTGCAACATTTTTGATTGTGATGGTTTTTGCTTTTGCCATCTCCACTGCTTTGATTTTGATTCCTTTCAATGGGGAACCCGGCAAAGTGATTGCCAAAAATATCGCCTCCGTAGTGTTTTCTCTACTGACATTTTGGTTTTTCTTCAAATCCTGGTTCTTCACGGAAACTTATGATCTTTCAAAGGGAATCTGGGGATTGTTCACTCTAGGAATCTTCCTATGGGCAGTCGCCGAATTTGTGTGGGCATTCTTTGAAGTTATCCTCAAGGTCGAAACTCCGTTTCCGTCGATCGCCGATTTATTCTGGGTGTTAGGTTATATTCCCTTATTTTGGGGATTAAGTATTAGATATAGAACATTGGATGTAACCCTGGATCGACAGCAAAAACGCAGTATCTTGATGTTTTCAGCAACATTGTTCCTGCTGATTGCTTATTTTGTTATCAGACCGATTCTCATCGAATTTGACCCCCAACGACTTGGCGAAAACCTGTTAAATCTTTTCTATCCTTTGAGCGACATAGTTCTATTGGTACTCACTTGCGCGATCCTTTTTTCGTTTGGAAAGGGGCGATTTGCTCTAACTTGGAAATTCATCATTTTCGGCTTTATTATGATGTCCATTGCAGATTTACTTTTCTCATATTTGTCATGGTACGGGCTTTACTATCCTGATGGAAACATCAATGCGATCTCATTTCTTGTGGATGCTGGCTACAATCTGTCATATATCCTGTTGGCTCTGGGGATTTATGCCTATGGAATACTTCTTGAGATACGGAATGTAATTAAGTTAAAGGCAAATTATGGGGTATTGGGAGGAAGTAAGATCCTAATATTTACTGACTCTCGGGAAAAGGTCATTTCCGTGAGTGACAATTTCATGTTACTGATCGGGCTACAAGATAAGAGCATGTTTATGAAGAGAGGTCTTCACGAATTGCTTGAGATAGACCAGGGAATATTAGATGGTTTAATACATACTCTTAGACATAGAGGCCTGATCAGCAACTATCTCATAAGGGCTAGCGATATCGAAGCAAAACAGCTATTTTTTACTGCAATCCCACTCTTTAATCCTCAAGGAGGATATGACGGTGCTGCCATTATTTTGCAGACTGAACTTAATGAAAAGGAGAAGGAGACTCCTCTAACAGAAGAACAACGAGGACTTGTGGACTTTTACCTTAAGATGGCAGGTGCCAATGCTGAACAGGAATCCTTGGCGCTGAAGGCTTATTTTTTGGATCAAATCAATCTGATGTATGAACTTGTTTACGAGTTCAATGGGCAGTATTTGGCAAATAGCCTCCTTAGTTTTATTGCACAAAAAGCAAAAGAGAAGAGTTGGGACGTGCAAATTAATAACCTGGAAATTTCCATCCCTGTAGATTATGACATCCAGATTTTATCAAGCATGATGTCACATTTGCTACGAGCAGGTAGAACTTTTACGGCAAATATTGTTAGTTTGGCCCTTCTTGATAAAGAGATGAAAAGAATCGACCAGGAATTAAGACCTGAGATACTCCAAATTGTTGACCAATCAGGCCTTCGCGTTATGGGCCAGGTTGCCTATTAAACATGATGTAAGCCTGATCCTGTAACGAAAACATTGCAAAGGGGTCTTGTAGTAGGTTTTCTTTCATTGCCGCATTACAATCGGCGAATCATTTTGAATCTGCTTGAAATTTTCGAGCGGTTTTATTTTAAGGAGAATGGGATGAAAAAGACAAATTCAAAGTGGATGATTCCTTCGATTGCCGCCGTGGTGGCCTTTTGTCTTGCGTGCCTATGCTGTGGTGCGGTTGGGCTTTATTTTTATGGGGATCAAATCTTAGCCAGCTCCAATGGTCCTACGGAAAATCCTCAGACTGAGGTCCCTGCTACACAACCGGCGGTGAATACCTCCAATTTACCCGAATGGACAGTTATCGTTTATTCCGCGGCAGATGATGAAGTGCTGGAAGAGAACATGTGGTTCGACATCAACGAAATGGAAATGGTGGGTTCCAATTCACAAATGAACATCGTTGTCCAGATTGACCGGTATGCCAAAGGATTCACGGGGGACGGCGATTGGTCAGACACGCGCAGGTATCTCGTGACACAGGATAGCGACCTCAATCATATTGCTTCCCCGGTCGTCGAATCGGTGGGGGAGGTGGATACGGGAAATCCTCAAACTCTGATCGATTTTGTCACCTGGGCGATCCAGAAGTATCCTGCCAAGAAATACGCGCTGGTGATGTCTGATCATGGGGGAGGGTGGACCGGCGGCTTTTCGGATATGTCGGCTGCCTCTTATTCGGATCTGTCCATTCCCGAAATTGTCTCTTCCATCGAACAAATTCGTCAGAATACTGGTATCGATAAATTTGAACTGATCACGTTTGATGCCTGTTTGATGGGCCAGATCGAAGTCTTTGGCTCGCTGTATCCCTATTCGAATTATATGGTCGCATCGGAAGAAGTTATTCCGGGTTACGGCTTGTCATACGCGGCCTGGCTGGGACAACTCGCTCAAAATCCCAGCATGGACGGAAATGGACTTTCGAAATCTATCGTCTCGACCTATGTCATCAACGATACATTGCTCACAGAGGCGAGGTCGTCTGCTGAAGAGATTGCTCAGGAAGAATCGACGACCACGTTAAGCGCGATCGAAAGCGATCGTGTCCCAGATGTGATCGGCGCTATGAACCAGTTCGTGACCGCGATCACTTCCATCGATCAAAGCCTCGTCGCGGAAGCGCGGACATACACCCGCAGCTACTTTTCACTTTTCGGTGAAGAGGTTTCCCCCTCCTTTATCGACCTGGGGAATTTTTCAGAAGTAATGACCACTCTGACGGATGACGCAGATACGAAACAGGCAGCCATCCAATTGCAGACCGCGATCCAATCGGCGGTCGTGACCGAAAAACATGGGCCAAAGATGTCCGGGTCGAACGGGATCGCCTTTCATTTTCCCGACTCGGATCTATATCATTACACGGAATTCAATGCCGACTTCCCGCCTTACTATGCGGAATCCTCCCGTAAATTCCTGGAGCAATCAGTCTGGGATGAATTCCTTGCCTATCACTACACCGGTGAAGAGTTCGCTCCGCAGGAAGGAGTCGCCGTGGCTCCTTCACGCGCGGCAGAGATCGTCGCACCCGGCGCATCGCAATTAACCATTGGGCCGGTCGTGATCTCTGACACCGAGATCAGTGGCGAAGAAACGGTGAACGTATCCACCACGGTAGAGGGCAATGTCGCTTACATCCACACGGCGCTTTATTTTTGGGATCCCGCGGCAGAGACCTATTGGATTGGTGATGTCTCTTACTATATTGCCGAAAATACGACTACCGTTGATGGTGTGAACGTTCCCGATTATGGGAGCAGTCCTGTGCAGGTGAACTATGACTGGTCTCCCACGTTGTATACGCTCACAGATGGAGAGCACGACGCGTTTGTCCTTCTTGAGCCCGCCGAATACCTGAGCGCCGAAGGGCAGACTGTGTACGCGGTCTATGGCCAATATACCGACATCCGTAGTAACACTCCACTGGAGGCCAGCTTGTACTTTGACGCGGACGGCAACTTCCTATATGCGTATGCCTTCCCGGATGGAGATGCGAACGGAGCCAGCACCCCGGTCGAGATCACGCCTCAAGTGGGTGACCGTTTCACCGATTACGTCCAATACTATACATTTGACAGCAATAACAACGCGACCTATAGTTCTGAGTTGAGCGATGATGTGTTCACCTGGGGTGAGAAGGGTTTCTCATTCTATTCGAGCTACCCGGTGGATGGGCAATACGCGGTCGGAATTGTCGCTTATGATTTCGATAATAACCAAGTGGCGAACTTCGAATTTATTAACTATACGCGCTGATTTTGTTCATACAGCCGTTCTCGATGCTGGTAGTAATCAAGCAGGAGACAAAATCTCCCCGGTCGATTTGACTGGGGAGATTTATTGATTTTTAAGAAATCTACAATCTCTCGGTTCTCGCAACGCAAAATGGGTACGTATCGTTAAACACCCTAGGAGGTAGACATGATCAAAAACCTTATTTTGATTGCGCTATTGCTTGTCCTCGTGACAGGTTGTGCCCCCGGCTCCGGTGTTGAAGTCAATGTACCCAGCTCTACTGTGCTACTGACTACCCCCGGACCCAACCCGGAACAAAGCAAGGAAGATGCAGCTGGTCGTGTGGCCGGTATTGTGCAGGGGCTTTGGCATGGACTCATCGCCCCGATTACCCTCATCGGCTCATTCTTCAACCCGGATATGCAGATGTACGAAGTCCACAATAACGGAAAAGAATATAATCTGGGCTTCCTCTTCGGCGTGGCACTCGTTTTTCTCATCCTGGGTGTGATCGGAGGCCGATGGCGGTAGCCATTGAATCTTAATCAGCCTCTGGCTGATTTCAAGCTCTCAGCCAGAGGCTTTATAAAATCAATTTACCCATAGAAATCGTTATAAATGTGAATTCATTTCTCCACAAAGGAGAAATGTGCTCGCGCCGAGTCGATAGATCGACCGGGTTGATTTATTGTATAATGACGTCAGTCCCCAAAAGAGTATCTACTCCACAAGTCGTATATAGTCTCTATCCTGTCGCAGCGAACAATAAAGAATTTATTTAAATAGTTGAGATAGTTCAGGAGGCAGAGAGATGAAGAAACTACTCGTTTCAAGCTTATTTGTGCTATCGTTTGTTCTGATGGCGGGTTGTGCCCCCGGCACCAGCGTGCAGGTCAATACGCCGAGTGCCACCATGCAGCTTGCCGCACCGGGCGTGAATCCGCTGATCAATCAGCCGGATGCGCAGGGACGCGTGGCCCGCGCCGGCGCGGGACTTTGGCACGGCATCATTGCCCCGGCAACCCTCATCGTCTCATTTTTCAATTCTGACGTGCGGATGTATGAGGTCCACAATGCGGGAAGCGAATATGATTTTGGTTTTTTTGTCGGATTGGCATTGGTAATTGGTCTCTTGGGTCTTTTCATACGGATGCGGCGCTAAGTATTTATGAAATACTGGATCATTGTTGCATCCAAGGACCATCTTCAACGCGGACTGGCTGGCGGATTTATCCAGGCCAATCATGGCAAACCCGCGGCCTTGAAGCGGATGCAAGCGGGCGATTGGGTGATCTTTTATTCCCCAAAACTGGAATATGATAAACCTGAAAAACTTCAATGTTTCACCGCCATCGGCAAAATCGCGGATGAAACCGTTTACCAAGCCAACATGGGCGGCGGATTCGTCCCTTTTCGCCGCAATGTAACTTTCTTGCCAGCGCAGGATGTTTCGATCTTGCCGCTGATCAATGAGTTGACTTTTATTAAAGATAAGACTCATTGGGGCGCGCCCTTTCGATTTGGAACTGTGGAAATCCCTGAACAGGATTTTCGCTTGGTCGCGAGCAGGATGGCCGAGGACAAAAATCTTCTAGAACGTTAGAATAGTTTCCATACATGATCATAGGCAACATGATTCCAAGATTGATAAAACTCTTCGTCCTTTTGCTTATCCTGCAAGCATTTTTGCCGATTCAAGCCGCCCTGGCAGATACCGGCCCCAAGCCAACCATGGATTTCCAATTCAAATATGAATCGACCGAGGAGCATCCAACCATTGTTTCCGGCATTCTATACGAGTGCGATCAATCTGATTGTAGTGATGCGGCTCCGCTTCAGCAGCTTGGTCCACAAGGGTTTCGCTGTGATACCGAGGGCTGCAGCGCGACCGCCTATGGCTTCGCACCTTATCACAAGCTTGAGATCGAATTTTCAGACGAGCAAACACGTCAGAGCAATATTTTTCAAACGGCTGGTTTTGATTCGAAATATACAGTCACAGTCCGCCCGAATGATTTGCTAGTCGAATCCGAATTCAGCCCAACCGGATTCCTTCCACCGCTCTTCCTGATTGTGATTGCTTGTATTTGTGCCCTGGTAGGTGTAGGATTGGTCGTGGGATTGATCGTTTTCCTGGTGCGGCGCTCCAAAAAGAATTGATCCTCACTCTTGTTATTACAATCTTGGTTGAAGGGATAATTGCCAGCGGGTATTCCATTTGGCGCAAGAAACCGCTTGGACCGATTCTATCCACGAGCATCGTAGCAAACCTGATTACCCAATCTTTTTTATGGGTTGTGTTAAACCTTTTCTTCCAACATTATCTTATTACTTTGCTGATCACCGAGATTTTTATTTGGATCGTTGAAGGTTGCGTGTTGTGCTATGTTCCGGCTAACCAATTGACCTTCACTGAGGCTATTTCATTAAGCCTGAGTATGAATCTGTTCAGTTTTGCTCTGGGTTGTGTGTTGCCAATATGAATGGTACGCACGAAAGATGGGATAATCCCTCGACGCGAGACCTGCCTCTGTCTGTGCATGAGGCGGAACATTCCGGTGTAAATCCCATGTGAGGGTAACCTCACTGAACATAAGACGCTAGATCGAATGGGTATGGGCCAAAGACTCGGGATTTCAGGAATCTCAGAGACTTCGTTTACAATCGCCACAATTCGGGCGCGGGAAGAACGCGCAGTACATGATCTTTATGAAAGAGGAAACATGATTGTGAAACTAAGGATCTGGGCACAAGGACATAGGCTTTTTCTGGCATTGGGGTTTGTCGTGCTGATAATTGCTTTTGTTGCACTGCGTATTAATATACGTTTCTGGGGATTGGACACAAGAGGAAGTGACACGTACTATTCATGGGTGGAAGGAAGCCGCATTCGCGACGGGATCAATCCATACGAGCGCATCTTGCATGGCAACATGCGGGAGAATCGCAAATATGCCACCTACTTCCCGCTTTTTTATGAAGCCTCTGCTTTGACACAACTTGTAGGGTACGGTCAGTACAATTCATGGATAAACTTTTACCGGTATATTTTTCTGGCTTGCAATTTAGCAATTGGTTTTGCTCTTTATACCCTGACGTTTTCCAAACATACTTGGGCATTTTCTTTATTAGCGGTGCTCTTCTGGTATTTTAATCGCTGGACACTTACGGCCTCAAAAATCGTCGCGCTGGATTTTATCCCCATTCTTTTGATGGTTGTCTCTCTGGGAATATTCGAGCGCCATCGTAAAACTTCTCTGCTCCTCTTCAGCCTTTCACTAGCGATCAAGCAAATCGCTATTTTTATTGCTCCCCTGTACCTAATTTGGGAATATCAGCAATCGCGTTCAATCAAGAATGTCGTTACTACGAGCCTTTGGATCGCGAGCGTTCCTTTACTCACATCAGCCCCATTCTTGGCTTGGAACGCGGAGGGATTCATCAAGTCAATTGCATTCTCAGCGACTCGCGACTCGACCACTAATTTCAAATGGGATTCAATTGACGCTGTTGCCAATTTGAGCGGTTTGCTCGCGCGGCTTCCCATCCTAGTTATGTTCATTGGAACATATTTCGCCGCCTGGCAAAAAGCGATAGGACGTTATGCAGCAGCGATGCTTGTAATGGTGGTTTTTATCGCATTCAACCCAGTGTTATATGTTCAATATTTTGCGTGGCTCATATCTCTTCTTCCGCTTGCAGTAAGTGAATGGGCTAGCAAAACCCATGAGAGCCATGTCATTCAAAACACCATTGAAAAAAATCAGACAAAGATGGGCAGTGTATAATCCTCTTCATGTTCAAATTCACCATCACAGCCCGCAACAACCGTGCCCGCACGGGAATCTTTACTACACCTCACGGTAACCTCCTCACGCCGGTCTTCGCCCCGGTTGGCACGCAAGCAACGGTCAAGACGCTCACGCCTGCTCAGGTCAAGGAACTGGGCGCTACACTGGTGCTCTCCAACACCTATCACCTCTACCTGCGACCCGGCGACGATGTGATTAGCGGGTTGGGTGGTTTGCATCGGTTCATGCGCTGGCCGCACCCTATGCTCACTGATTCTGGCGGCTTCCAGGTTTTCTCGCTTGCGCAGACCCGCCAGATCGATGATGAAGGAGTGACGTTCAAGAGTCACATCGACGGCTCAACGCATCGCTTCACGCCGCAACGCTCCATTCGAATTCAGGAGAACCTCGGTGCGGATATCATCATGGCTTTCGATGAGTGTTCCGATCCCAATGACCATGCATACAGCAAGCTTGCCATGGAACGTACACACCGCTGGGCGGAAATCTGTCTCAAAGCCAAGCGACGCGGCGACCAGGCCCTCTTCGGGATTGTCCAGGGCGGCGTTCAAGCCGACCTGCGAGCGGCTTCCGCTACATTTATCGCATCCCTCGATACACCCGGCATTGCCATCGGTGGACTCTCCGTAGGCGAGACCAAAGAGGAGATGCACGACACGCTCGAGATAGTCACTCCGCTTCTGCCCGAGAACAAACCGCGCTACCTCATGGGAGTTGGCACTCCCGAAGATTTGATCAATGGTGTGTTACGCGGGATCGACATCTTTGACTGTGTGTTACCCACACGATTAGCGCGTCATCACTCAGCCTTTGCCCCCGAAGGACGCCTCAATTTAATGAACGCTACCTTCGCCCGTGACGAACTTCCTATCGATGAGACCTGTGATTGCTATACCTGCAAGACCTTCACCCGCGCCTACATCCGTCACCTGATCGTGGCGAAGGAATTGCTGGCTGGGACGCTGATTTCAATTCATAACCTACGTGCGTTAATTCGATTGATGGAACAGATCAGAGTCTACATCGCAGACGGGACGTTTGAATCCCGCGCGCCTGAGTTGCTCAGTCAATGGCAGGGGAATGCGGAAAGAATAAATAACATGGAAAGCAGCGAGTAGGCACGACCCTAAATCAGGTTTATGATCAGGGTAACGAAGGTCATCATGAACAAAAAAGAATGGTTATTCCAGCCGGCATTCTATGTGGTTACGGCCCTGTATTTTATTTTAGGCTACACTACTCTTGGATATGGAGCGAAGTGGGCCGCCACTTTATTTCCTGAAGATCATTACTTTGAAAACGTTGGTGCCCTATCCTTATTTGTGGCGTCTGGGATATCATTTTATATATTTGTACGGGCCCTGAAGAACCGTACTGTGACGGGCATGCATCGGCTGAAATTGTTAGTCTATTTGGGTTTGGCATTGCTATATTTCTTTGGCGCCGGCGAAGAGATCAGTTGGGGACAAAGGATTTTTCACATTCAAGAGCCTGCGGAACTGGCTAAAGATAATGTACAGCACGAATTAAATATTCATGATCTGGCAATATTTGAAAATAACGAGTGGCTCAAGTCTGATAACATATTTACTATATTTTGGCTCGCTTTTGCCGTGCTGATCCCTTTTGGCAGCTCTGTCTGGAAACAATTCAGAGAATTTGCTGAAAAATTTACACCCATCGTCTATTGGGGGATCGGGGCATTGTTCCTGTTCAACTATTTGATCGCGAAAATTGCCAAGCCAATGTATGTGCATGCATACACCTTTCAAACCATTCGATTTGGCCAGGCTGTTCAGGAAATCAAGGAAAGTAATTACGAGTTGATGTTTGTTTTTCTTTCTCTTTTTGTTCTCTGGGACTTGAACCATCTGATCCACGAAAAATCAAAGCTGCTTTCGGAGTCCAATCCATAAAGATACGCTCCTGACTGTATGCAGAAAATCAAAGACCACCGTGTATATACCCATACTCGAGTGGAAAGAAAGTACAGGAACCCATGCTAAAACCAATCGTGATTCCCTCTCCAAATAAGAAACATAAAGCCACCCTGATGCAGATCGGTGAGATCCAGCCGGATCATGGTTACTACTCCTTATCAATTGATGGGTTTCAAAATTCTTTTGAGAACCGGGTCTTTGGGAGAGTCTGCATGTGGTCGGCAGAATCGCGTTTCCTGGCTGTTCAGGAATGGAAGGAACCTAATGAAGGGAATCCGCCCAAATACTACCTGTTATTAATCATTGATGTCCTGACGAGACGGGAATGCGTAATTTCCAATATGGAAGGGATAAAGGGAAATATTCTGCCAGAAGGATTCATCGGAGAAAGCTTGCTGTATACAGTGATCTATTATGGCCAATTTGGAATAACCAAAAACTTTGAAAGCAAGTTCCAATATTTGGATAATTGGCAAAACCTCAAATAACATTGGAGAACTATGACTCTCATCCATGCATTGTTGCTCGGCATCATCCAGGGACTGACCGAATTTATCCCAGTTTCCTCCACTGCGCATCTGCTCATCGGACAGGCTGTGCTTAATATTCCCTCCGGTGACAAGATATTTTCGTTCAACGTTATTATTCAATTAGGCACCGTTCTGGCGATGCTTCTTTTTTTTTGGAAAGATCTGTGGTTCATCCTGCAAGCCTTCTTTTTAGGAGTTTTGCATAAGAAACCGTTTGAAACCCATGACTCTCTAGTCGGATGGCTGGTTATCGTGGCAACAATTCCAGCACTGATTGTAGGTTTTCTGCTTAAAGATGTCATGGAAAAGTTGTTCAGCAATCCGATTCTGATTGCCGCGCTCCGCTTGTTGATCACAGCTGGATTGCTGGGCGTTGTAGAGTATTTGGGTACTCATAAAAGGAAGCTGGAGTCGGCCTCATGGATGGATGCAATCGTGATCGGCTTTTTTCAAGTCCTGGCTATTTTTCCTGGCGCCTCACGTTCTGGCTCGACCATTGCAGGTGGCCTCCTGCGCGGCTTTGATCGTCCCTCCGCCGCACGGATGGCATTTCTGATGTCCGCGCCGATCTTGACGGCCGCCGGCGCGTATGAGACCCTGAAAGTGATTCAAATGCCAGGTACAAGGGAATTTCTGCCATTTCTTGCCATTGGGTTTATCACGGCGGGCATAGTCGGTTGGTTTGCTCTCCAATGGCTCATGAAGTTTTTGCGGGATCATTCCATTTATCTGTTTGCTGGTTATTGCGCGGTCGTGGGCGTGATCTGTTTGGCATTCAGCTTATTCTATAAATAACTTTGCATGGATCCAAAATCATTTCTCAAACTTCTTGTTGAAACTGAGTCGCCTTC